>JAEEGK010005229.1_pt1 | contig 31398 bp, 12 predicted proteins | sample 8958771 | NCBI WGS metagenome assembly JAEEGK01 (sample SAMN16246547, study PRJNA631951) | gut metagenome | biome: gut microbiome; feature: rumen; material: SC-attached | host: Bos | place: Iran: Karaj | collected 2018-10
CACCTTTATGCCCTGTGTTTTTGTGTCGCTCTATTACGGCAAGTTTCAAAATATCTTTTTCAATATCGATTCCGTTATTCTTTGAAAAATCGATATCAAGTATACATTCGTTCGTAAGTATTTCGCCCGGAATCACTTCGATTACCCTGCATTTTGTTCCCTTGGGCTCAATATAAAAATCATCGTTTTTAAGGTCGGGCATATGGAACGAATTAAGTACGCTGCCAGTTATAATGTCTTCGGCTTTTGGAATCGAAAAGCCCGAGATTTCTTTGTCTTTTACGACCTTTACGCCGTTTGAATAAACATCCTTGATATCAATGTTTTCAAGATTGTCAAGAACCAGCAGATTTGCCTTGTAGCCGCATGCTATCGCACCCATTCTTTTAATACCGAAGCAGAGTGTGGGATTAAGCGTAGCCATCTTAATGGCGCGTATGGGATCTTTTCCCGCCTTAATTGCCAGTCTTACGATATTGTCTATATGACCTTCTGCTATGATGTCCGCAGGATTTCTGTCGTCCGTTGCAAGAATGCATCTCTGATAGTAAGGGCTTTCAAACAAAGGAAGGAGCTTCTCAAGATTCTTGGCTGCCGAGCCTTCACGAATCATTATCCACTGGCCTTTTGAAAGCTTTTCCATAGCTTCAGCAGCATCAGAACATTCATGGTCCGAATTAATTCCCGCAGAGATATATTTATCAAGATTTTTTCCTGATAAAAGAGGTGCATGTCCGTCCACGGGTTTGCCTTTTTCCACGCAGGCATTTATTTTATCCATTGTCGGAGCATCATTGTAAATAACTCCGGGATAATTCATCATTTCAGCAAGACCGAGGATTCTCTCTTCCTTGTATAAATCTTCGATATCCTCAGCATTAAGAATTGCTCCTGCTTCATCAAAGCATGTTGCAGGCACGCATGAAGGAATCATTACGAATACATGAAGAGGAATATTCTCGCTCATCTCAAGCATGTATTTGATGCCGTCTACACCGCATACATTTGCAATCTCATGAGGGTCAGTCACAACCGCAGTTGTACCATGCGGAAGAACCGCCTGGGCAAGTGACGGAGGAACCATCATCGTACTTTCGATATGAATGTGTCCGTCTATAAATCCGGGACAGAGGAATCTGCCTTCAAGGTCTTCAACTTCATCCGCATCTTCATCCTTGTAGTAATCGCCGATACCTGTTATTCTGTCGTCTTCGATTAAAACATTTGTAAAATCGATTTTCTCGGTAAATACATTTACGACTTTTGCATTCTTTAATAATGTTTTCATAACCCGCCCTCATCAAATCTGCAAATAAAGATTTGTAATTACATGTTTTCCAAAAATCCCTTAAGATCTTCTATGAGACTGTCCACATCCATATCGTGAACCATGCATGCTTCTTCTAAAGTCTCATTTTGTGCCGAAGGACAGCCGGGGCAATGCATACCCATCTCCTGTAAGATTCCTGCTGCCTCGGGACACGCACGAAGAAGTTCGCCTATTCTGGTATTTTCGTTTATTCTAAACATTTTAGTTCCTTTCTTTTATGAGAAAAATCTATATTCTGAGCATCAGTTCCTGCTCAAAGACTTCGCCGTCCTTGATATATTTTCTCGGAACTCTCTTGCTTACAGCGCAGGTCAGTTCGTAAGGAATTGTGTTTGCGATTTCGCAGAGATCCTCAATCGGATTTTTCTCGCCGAAAATTTCAACTTCGCTTCCGACCTCAACATTCATCATGTCCGTGATATCAAGCATACACATATCCATGCATATTTTTCCTCTGACGCACGCAGGTCCGTCCACGGTGTAGAGCTTGCACTTATTCGAAAGACATCTGAAGAAACCATCTGCATATCCGTAGGGAAGAACTCCGATTCGGGTGGTTTTATCAGTTGTGAAAATACCGCCGTAGCTTATCTTAGTTCCTTCGGGATAAATCTTAATCGTTGAAACCGTGGTCTTTAAAGTCATCACCGGCTTAAGACCCATTCCTTTTGCAAATTCACCATAACCGTATAAAAGAAGTCCGGGGCGAACCATATCAAGATATGTCTCGGGGTATCTTGCAACGGCGCCTGTATTGGCACAGTGCTTAATTTTAAAACGTCTGCCCGCTCTTCTTTCGACTTCCGAGCATACATCAGTGAAAAGCTTAAACTGATGCATGGTATATTCATATGCTTCTTCTCCGGGCTCATCGGATACAGCAAAATGTGTGAAGATTCCTTCGGCATAGAGTCCCTGCATGTTTAAAGCTTCGCAGATTCCTTTTATGCCGTTTTCGAAGTAATTGCCTTCGCAAAGATATCCGAGTCTCGACATTCCTGTATCGACTTTAATATGAATCTTTAAGGTCTTGCCAAGTTTAACCGCTTCTTCGGAATATTCAACGGCTTTCGCCCTGCAGGTTACCGCCTGTGTAATATCCAGGTCAATCAGTCTGTCGACCTGTTCTCTCGGCGTATGACCTAAGATAAGAATCGGCATTTTGATACCGTTTACTCTTAGCTCCATAGCCTCATCGATACTGCTGACAGCCAAATAATCTGCGCCGATTTCTTCGAGCGTTTTGGCCACATTGATGCTGCCGTGTCCGTAGGCATCAGCCTTTACGACGCCAAGGAATTTTACGTTCTCTCCGATTTTTTTACGTATAATGTTGTAGTTGAATTTTAACGAGTCAAGATTAATCTCAGACCACGTTCTTCTTAATGTTGATTCCATGAAATCACCTAATTAATTAACAAGAAAAATTCTTTTGTTTCGTTAGTATCATAAAATGTTAAATCAAAAATGTCCTGTTGTATAAATGCCATAAAACCGTACTCTGTGTCATCATCCTCACCATAAAGGATGTAACCGCCGGGGTCTGATTCAAAAGATCCTTCGGACAATAACGTTGCATTCTCAAGATCTATCGAATCGTATACCCTGTAGAATCCGTCTCCCGAAAGAAGAACCATATAATTGTCTTCGGAAATATAAAGACCTTTTAAATCCGCATAAGGTTTTTCGGTAGAAGTTTTTGTGTGTTCCTGTCTTGGCATACTGCTCATATCGTAAGGAATGAACAATGCATCTTCCCAGGAAAAATCCATTCCGTAATCAGTATTTCCGACACACATACTGAGCGAATCGTCTTTCGGAACATAGCAGAAATTATTCTGCATATACGAATCATCGGCCGTATAGTGAAGACTTAAATATATATTTGTACCACCGTTGACTTTATCTTTTCCGGTAGCATAAGTGCCTCTCATCAGGAAAACCGGCCTGTTGGTGTTTTTCAAATAAACCTGGGCATAACCTTCTTCGGTAAATTCAATCATCATAGCTCCCACTATATCACCGAGCAGTATCCAGCTTCCGACGATTTCTTCGGGATTTTGGGTCAAATTGATATGATATGCGTTACAAATGGTTTCTGCACTTTCCTCTTTATCCGCATAAGAAAAACCATCGAGATGTCCGAGTTCGCCCTCAATCTTCGTAAGCTTTGTGTTGTCCTTAAAAAGCATCTCGCCGGATTCCGTATCGTAATTTGAGAATTCAATTCCGTCGTCCTTTATAGTCATTTCGACAATTGCGGGAATTCCTTCCGAAAGATATGAATGATTGTTTTCCGCTGTAAATGTCACCATCTGAACCTCTATGGAATCAGCGGTTGTGGATGTAAAGTCTTCATCAAGTGCGAAAAGTTCGATGCATCCGTGTTGCTTTCCGGAATAATATCCGTATATGTTATCGCCTATATCATAAAATTCAACATAGGTATCTTTTTCACCCTCAACTTTATAAAGTCCCTGCACCCTGTCTGCAAAAGAGCCGGGAGTAGGAATTATAAAACCGCCCAAATCATTTTCTATTTTGGCATTTTGAGCCGAATCATTTTCATTACCGCTTTCTCCTGTGCCTTCCGGTTTGGTAATATCGATGTTATCAATATTTGAATTAGCGTTATCCTCAATTATTCTTGCATGAGAGTTTGAATAATCATCTTTTGGAACATCGTTTCCCGAAGGAACTGCAGACGTACATCCGTTTGCAAAAAGAATGAAAACCGCCAAAGCAAATGCTAAAGCTTTTCTTGTGTTTTCCGGTAAATTGTTTTTCGAGTTTTTCAGATTCATTTTTCATCCCCCTTCACATAGTAAATTAACTTTAAAATAATACTCCTCTTTGGTTCGAGAAGCTCAGTTCAAATATTGTCTTGGAATATTGCTCATTTCGTAAGGTATAAACATTGCGCCTTCCCATGCAACATCTGTGCCGTAATCGGCATTGCCGGCTACAAGTTCAAGGCTGTCTCCGTCCATCTTATAGCAAAGGTTAAAAGGATATCCCTGTCCCATACCTATATAAACGATGTTCATATATATATTCGTTCCGCCGTTTACCTTTTCTTTGCCGACAGTATATGTACCTCTTAAAAAAGTTACTTCCGTCTGATAGTTTTTAAGATATGCCTGAACATATCCGTCTTCCGTAAATTCAAAAACTATTCCGCTCTCAACATCTCCTAAAAGAATCCAGCTTCCGATTATCTCTGCAGGAATAGCCTTTGTTTCGATATCAAGATCTTCGCATAAAAGTTCGGCTGAATACTCGTCATCCATATATGCAAATCCGTCAATATAGCCCATATCGCCTTTAACTTTTTCAAGTTTTACTTCTGCGGGGGCAAATAACAAATCACCCGACGAGGTATCATAATTCGTAAACTCTATACCTTCTTCGGTGAATGTCATATCCAATATTGCAGGATTACCGTTTGAAATATAACATCCGTCATTTTTTAATGACGTAAAAGAAAGAATCTCCACGCCCATACTGTTGGCGGTGGTGGAAGAAAATCCTTCGTAATCATCTGTGAAGAGTTCCATTGCACCGTATCCTTTGCCCGAATAAAAAGCATACAGATTGTCGTTTACATTGTAAAACTCTATATATTCTTCCGTGCTGTCGTCTGAAACTATTTTATAAAGACCCTGCGCACGGTTTGCAAAAGAGTTAGCATTATTTACTTCAAATCCACAGCTGTCAACATATAAAAAACCACCCGGGATAATTGCCTTTTCTTCGGTATCACCATTGCCGTTATCCGCAGTTGTCATTCCGTTATCAGTATTACCTGTTCCGTTACCCGTATTGGATGTCAGCGTACCGTCATCGATATTGTTTAAAGGATCCGTTGCATTTCCGTTGTCAGTATTTTCAGAATAAACTATACGTGCATGATAATCGGTTTTGATGTCTTTATCGACTACGGCAAAGTCCGAACCGGTTATAGAACACCCTGTAGCAAGCAAAAGCGCAGCGGCCGACAAGGCTGCAAGGCCTTTGAACGTAAAACCTTTAATTCCCTTTTTAGAGTATCCTAAAATCATAACGAATTCTCCCTCTTGCACATGATTTGTATGCAAAAAATTTATCTTCATAATTTGGCTTATTTTATGAGAAAAATAAAAATGCCCTTAACCCATAAATTATATCATTTTAGGGGCAAAGGCACAAGATAAGTGAGGGTATTTTAGACCCTTCTACATATTCTTTAAAATATCCTGAATTTTCGAGTAATTCTCGGCTTGGTGAGGGAATGTGCAGTTCGTGCAGACCTTGATGGTTTTATCCCCTTTTTGCTTAAATTCGGGGTTTCCGGGACAGTCTTTTAGCCTGTATAACGGGCAATAGCAGAAAAGACAGTTTATTTCATCGATTCCCTTATGGCAGGGATAATATTCGCAGGATGTATTCTTAAAAAATTTATATGAGTTTTCCATGTTTTTTCACCTTTTTCTTCTCTAATTATCAGACAAAATCCGTTTTATCTCAATACCCTAAAAAAATATTTTTAAATTCCCCATAAATCTTAAATGGTGAATCCGTATATGAATTGTAAGAACTGAAAAAGACATAAAAAAAATCTGAAAAACAAATTTAGTGTAGCAAAAAACGGAGGATTAATTATGAAAAGAAAAACTGTTTTAAGAAGCCTTATAGCTTCAGCCACTATTTTATCTTTGACTGCATGCGGCAGGGGTATGACCACTACAGCGGATTACACTGTCTCACCTGATGTTGCAACCACAACTACTACCGATGTTTATTACGAACCCGCAACAGAACCTGAATACTACGACAGCGTCACAACTGCTAATTCTGCCTATGCCTATACAGCAACCGAAGCCGAAAACTCTGTCGGATTTGCTCTGGATGGAGAATACTTTGATTTTCCGGAAGACGAAGGAATTAACTGGAACACAGAAGAATATGACGCCATAAAAGAAAATGTTTTTAAAGACGTTTTAACTTCTCCTTTATCAACCTTTGCTGCAGATGTTGATACTGCTTCATATTCAAATTTAAGAAGATTTATCAACGAAGGATATCCTCTCTCTGAGATTCCTCAAGGAGCAATAAGAGCCGAGGAAATGATTAACTATTTTACATACAATTACGAAGGTCCTGAAGGAAGTGACCCCTTCGGAGTAAATGCAGAAATCTCCACCTGTCCATGGAACAGTGAGCATAAGCTTTTACACCTTGGACTACAGACCAAAGCAATTGATTTCAGCGAAACTCCCGATTCAAATATCGTACTCCTCGTAGATGTTTCGGGTTCAATGAGCGATGATAACAAGCTTCCATTGGTAAAGCAGTCCTTCTCACTTCTTTTAGACAGTCTCTCCGAAAAAGACACTGTTTCAATCGTAACCTATGCCAGCGGAGTAAATGTTGTACTCGAAGGCGCAAACGGTGATAAAAAAGATGAAATCCAAAAAGCACTCGAATCGCTCAGAGCACAAGGCTCAACTAACGGTGAAGGCGGTATCGAAGAAGCCTACAGAATAGCCGAAGCCAACTTTATCAAAGGCGGAAACAACAGAGTCATCATCGCTTCAGACGGTGATTTCAATGTTGGAAAAAGTAGTGCAAGCGAAATTTCAAAACTGATTCAGGAAAAGGCTAAAAATGGTGTATATCTCTCTGTATTAGGATACGGCATGTCCAACTATTCGGACAGCAGAATGGAAAAACTCGCAGATGACGGCAACGGAAACTACGCATATATCGATACATTACACGAAGCAAAGAAAGTCCTCGTTACAGAACTCGGTGCAAACATGTGTACAGTAGCTAAAGACGTAAAGCTTCAGGTGGAATTCAACCCCAAGTTCGTTTCCGAATACAGACTCATCGGATATGAAAACCGTGCTCTTAACAACGAAGATTTTGACGATGATACAAAGGATGCAGGCGAAATCGGTGCAGGACATAGCGTAACAGTCCTTTATGAAATCGTTCCCACAACAGAAGAAAACACAGATGACGGTTTAGATCTTAAATACCAAAATAGCAAACTTACCGAAGAAGCATTAAAATCAAACGACTGGCTCACACTCTCCATTCGCTACAAAGAGCCTGATAAAGATGTATCCAAGCTCCTTGAATACGAAATCGGTTCAGAGTACTACACAGAAGAGCCTTCGGAAGATTTCATCTTCTCCGCAGCTGTAGCAGAATTTGCTATGGTTGCAAGAGGAAGCGAATATGTCGCTGACGGCAGTTTAAATCACATAGTCGAAGAACTTAACACAATTCCCCTGAAAGACGAATATCGTCGAGAATTCGCCACTCTCGTCGACAAAGTAAACCTTTAATCTCCTGCTTCGACTGTGATTATATATGAACGACTATCGTTCCCCTTTCAAAAAGAAGGATGGCAAAATGCCATCCTTCTTTCTTTGAGTTCTCAGTTATTGCTTAGTAATAACTATACTCAAAAACCTCAAAATAATATGTCTTTCCGTTAATTACTCGAATTCCCGTAGCAATCTTACCATCCTTATCAATGTAAATTTGATGACCGTTAACAGTTCTAAATCCTGATGTTGTATCAATAATGCCCTCTGAATTAACATAATAGATATCACCGCTATAAGTATATAATATACTATTCTTCATCAAACGACCATCGTAATCGAAAGCGTACGTAGCCTTTGAAATTGTCTTCATTCCCTCAACAGCAATACCATTCTCGAAATAGTACCAGTCGCTTCCGGCCTGAAGCCATCCGTTATATTTGGTTGCTTCATTTTTTAAAGCACCTGTTTTGGTATCAAACTGATAAATCTTCCCATCTATCACTTCGCATTCACTTCTTCCGGAGTTCGAATATCCATAGTAAAGTTTACCGTTTACCTGAACCCATCCATAAGTTGTCCTGTGATCTGCTCCGTAATAATATCCGTCAACCCATCCCGAACGGTTCTTTACTTCTTTTCCGTCGCTTCCGAAATAAGTAACTCTTCTGGCATCCTCATAGTAGCCATAATAGTAATAATCTGAAACGGTACTATTTGTCAGGCAATCAGTCATCATCACGCCATTACTGAAATAGTAATTTGCACCACCAATCTCAGCTATTCCGTTTAAAATTACCTGACCGTCTCTGACATATGCCCACTGATTTCCAAACTGATACCACTTATTGTTCTGCACGTTGGTTGCAATTGTCTTTACATATTCTGTAACCGAATATCCGTTAACATTTGTGTACTTAAACTGATATAGATTATTTCCGATTACATATGCTTCATAATTACAAGTATGACCATATCTCGTCGCATAATACTTCTTACCGCCAATGGTCACAAATTCATTACTTGCAATCTTTCCGTTTGACTTAACAACTATTCCGTTAATAACGGTATTTTTAACATACTTTCCGTCATTTCCTACGTAGTAGTTATCAGGAGTTTCTGTATTCCTCAGCATATAACCTTCGGAACCGATATAATAATCACCAACCCATGCATTACGTACTAAAGAACCGTTTTTATAATAGTAATATTTTCCACCGTAAAGCTGCCATCCGTCCTTCGTACTCTTCTTTACAGCAATACCGTCTGCATTATAATAAACGCCTTCATACCAGCTGTTGGAAACCATAAAGCCTTGATAATCAAAGGCATATTCAGTCTTATTAATCGTTTTAACACCATCGTAAAGCATTGAACCGTTCTGGATATAAATCCATTTCGTATCTACCTTATACCAACCGGTCTTGGTAACCTGTTTACCGTCAGCACCATAATACTTTTGATTTACTACTTCGTTCTTTACCATTGCTCCGTAGTAATTAAAATAGTATGTTCCATCGGCTAATTCAAGTTCTTGTCCGCAAACAAGTTCGCCATCCTTCACATAATACCAGGTTCCCTGAACACTGTTCCAGCCTTCTTTTGCCGTTGCTGCCCATGAACCGTCGGGATTAAGGAAATAAATTTTGTTATTGTAATTGATGATTCCGGTCCTCATTCGGCCGTTATTTTCAAAATAATAATATTTATCACCAATCTGTTGTTCACCCGTAGCAAGATAGCCTTTCTCATTTTTCACATAGTATGTATAACCGTTTAGTTTTACCCAGCCTGTAGTGGCCATGGTTCCGTCAGTGTTAAAAGCATAGTATATATTCTTAATATTTCTAACATCTCCATGAATAGGACTTCCGCTGGAGTCAAAATAGAACCACTTTTTATTTATTTCTTTCCATGTATTCCTTACACGCGTTCCGTTGTCATAATATACAGCAAATCTCTCGTATACATCATAGAATAAATTATTGGGATTGGTTACCTTCTTCGCTGCGCCATCAGAACCCAAACGATAAATATCATTTCCATCCATGACATAGCAGGATCTCAACATGTTTCCATCGTAACCGGGGTTAAAGAAATACCTTGTACCGGCAATTGTCTGCCAACCCGAAACACGTGCCCCATCCGCACCGTAGTAAAACCATTCACCACCATACTGTCGCCATTTGTTTATATAAAGATGTCCTTCTGAATCTGCATAATAATATCTGTAGCCTATGTAACTGCCACTTTCATCATATTGGCTCATGCTGAAAGTTGTATTCACACACATATGGCCGCTATAATCAAATCCAAAGTAAAAACTTCCTATTTTCCTAATCTGACTGGTAATTTCTGTTCCGTTCTCAAAATAATACCAATTTTTACCGGATTGAACCCATCCGTCTTTTGTAACTTTGGTCGCTATACCGTTTTCATCAGAAATATATAATACTCCATCGATAGTTCTTTTACCATTAACACGAAGTCGGCCAACACCATCGAAAAGATACAATTTTCCGTCAATCGTCTGAACACAAGGACTGCTAGGTGTCTTTCCTTCCGCTCCATAATAATACTTTTCTCCGTACTCATTGATGTACCATTCATTTACAAAAAGGGAACAATCACCCTTTGCACGATAACCGTAACCATTTGAAGAAGTAGTATTGTTACAAAGCACTCTTCCATACCACGTCCAGAAATAATACTTTCCGCCTTTCTGGAATAAGGTGTTTTCTTTATAAGAACCATCCGCCTCTAAATAATACCAGTCTACTCCGGCCAGAGTCCAACCGCCCAATTTTGCAGCATATGCTTTACCATCCCTGTCAGATACATATATAACACCGTTTACTTCACCTCTTCCGCCGGTAATAAGTTGTCCGCCGTTAGTGAATAAATATTTAACTCCGTCTATTGTTAAAACTGCAGTACCTGCGTTTGCACGTCCGCCTGCTCCGTAATAATACTTACTTCCATATTCATTCTCATACCAGGAATTAACATAAAGGTATCCACCTTCTTTTGCACGATAATAAACAGAGTTGCTACCGTCATACAGGCTAAATACTTTATTGTCATACATTATTCCTTTACTATCAAATCCGAAATAATCATTTCCGATTTTTTTAATGGTATTACGTACCATAATACCATTCTCGTAATACTTATAGGTTCCGTCACTCTGCTTTTCCCAGCCATTGGTAACACTACCAAGTTCATTAGCAATCGATACTTCTTCTTCAGTATCAATTTCTTCTGATTCGACTTCGTCAGCTTCTACAGCCTCTGCATCAGCATCTTCTGCTTCAACTTCGTATGCTTCTTCTACAACAACTTCGTCGGATTCTGTATTCTCTGCAGCCTCTGCGTCAATCTCTTCAGTTTCTGCATCTTCTGCTGCAACTTCTTCTAATACAACATCTTCTGCTTCAACTTCTTCTGTATCACCATCTTCTGCATCTGCTTCGGTAATTTCTACATCTTCCGCATCAACTTCATCAATTTCAGCATTATCCGTATCAACATCTTCAGTTTCTACATCGTCAGTTATATCCTCTTCTGTTTCAACATCTTCTGTTTCAGCAGTTTCTGAATCAGCCTCTTCTAATGACACAACTTCTGCATCATCAGCTTCAGCAGTTGCAACTTCCTCAACTTCATCCAATGCAATATCTTCCGTCAGATCCGATTCCACCACTTTGGAATAAGCAGAGTCAACTGTATCAGTATCCTCCGGCACTTCCTTCGCAAACGAAATCGTACTGAATGAAGTTGAAAGCATAGCAGTCGCCGAAACGAATGCTATTGTTCTCACTATTGCATTCTTTACATTACTTTTTCGCATAATATCCTCCTTTATACATTGTCATTTATGCTTTTTTTCTTTAATAATAATTTATTTAAACAACTACATAAATTTTACCATGTATATGACAAAAAATGTACTAATTATTTCAAAAAGCAAACAGGACAATATAATCATGAAAAATATCTAAAAAGGAGGATGGCACTTTCATGCCATCCTTCTCTGGTTTTACTATCAGTTATTGCTTATTAGTAATAATCATAATAGGAACCGCCTAAATAATATGTCTTTCCGTTAATAACACGAATTCCCGAAAGAACCTTGCCATCCTTATCAACGTAATATTGACGACCGTCAACCGTTCTGAATCCGGGTGTTGTATCAATAATACCTTCCGAATTTACATAATAGCGTTCACCTTCAAACTCAGCTATACAATTTGTCAACATACGACCATAGTAATCGAAAGCATAAGTAGCTTTTCCGATTGTCTTTGCACCGGAAACAGCAAGCCCATTTTCGAAATAGTACCAGTCGCTTCCAAGCTGAAGCCATCCGTTATATTTGTATACTTCATTTTTGTAAGCACCCGTTTTAGTATCAAACTGATAGATACTTCCGTTCACGAATTCATATTCACTTCTTCCGGAGTTCGAATATCCATAGTAAAGTTTACCGTTTACCTGAACCCATCCATAAGCTGTCTTATGATCGGCTCCGTAATAATATCCGTCTACCCATCCTGACAGGTTCTTTACTTCTTTTCCGTCACTTCCGAAATAAGTCACTCTTCTTGTGTCAGGGTAACCATTGTATTCGCCGGAAACAGATACATCCGTCATGCTATAAGGCACCATCACACCATCAATGAAATTGTAATTTGCTCCACCAATCTCAGCTATTCCGTTTAAAATAACCTGACCGTCTCTGACATATGCCCATTTATTTCCTAACTGATACCACTTATTGTTCTGTACGTTTGTAAGAGTCTTTACGTACTCTCCAACTGAATATCCGTCAACATAAGTAATCTTAAACTGATAAAGATTCTTTCCGATTACATATGCTTCATAAGGACAGGCAGAACCGTCTTCCATCGCATAATACTTCTTACTGCCAATGGTCACGAATTCATTACTTGCAATCTTTCCGTTAGACTTAATAACATAACCTTCAATAATGGTATTTTTAACATACTTTCCGTCTTTTCCGACATAATAATTGTCAGGAGTTGACTGTTCCGTCAGCATATATCCGTTAGAACCGATATAATAATCGCCAACCCATGTATTGCGTACTAAAGAACCGTTTTTATAATAGAAATATCTTCCGCCGTAAAGCTGCCATCCTTCTTTAACAGAGTTTCTCTTTACAGCAATACCGTCAGCATTATAATAAACACCTTCAAACCATTCGTTTGTAATAAGATAGCCTGCATAACCAAAGGCATACTCAGTCTTGTTAATCTCATAAATATCGCCATGATACATTGAACCATTCTTGATATAAATCCATTTAGTTCCAACTTTATACCAACCGTTCTTGGTAACCTGTTTACCGTCAGCACCATAATACTTATGATCTATAACATCATTTTTTACCATTGCTCCGTAGTAATCAAAAAAGTATGTTCCATCGGCTAATTCAAGCTCGCGTCCGCGAGTAAGATTGCCATTTATTACATAATACCAAGTTCCCTGAACACTGTTCCAGCCTTCTTTTGCTGTTGCTGCCCAAGAACCGTCAGGATTGAGGAAATAAAGCTTGTTATTATAGTTGATGATTCCGGTCATCATTTGACCATCATCATAAAAATAATAATATTTACCACCAATCTTTTGTTCGCCTTTAGCAAGATTTCCATCATCATTTACTACATAGTAAGTATAATTGCCAATTTTTACCCAGCCTTTTGTTGCCATGGTTCCGTCAGTATTAAAAGCATAGAATGCATTCGCAATCTTTCTGACCTGTCCACGAACAACCTTTCCGTATGAATCAAAATAGAAATACTTGCCGTTTATTTTTCTCCATGCACTCTTTATAAGCGTTCCGTTCTCATAATATACGGCGAAATTCTTGTACACATCATAAAACAGATTGTTCGGATTACTTATCTTATTTGCAACGCCGTCAGAACCCAAGCGATAAATATCATTTCCATCCAGAACATAGCAGGATCTCATCATTCTTCCGGAATCGTAATTATAAGAACTGCCTTCGCTAAAGAAATACTTTGTACCGGCTATTGTCTTCCAGCCTTCAACTTTCGCTCCATCAGCGCCATAGTAATACCATTCGCCTTCATCCAGTCTCCATTTGTTGAGATAAAGATGTCCGTCTGCGTCCGCATAATACTCATAATAGCCCTGATAATCATCGTGTTCATCATAAAGGTTCAAACCAAAAGATTCATCCGCATACATATGACCGCTATAATCAAAGCCATAATAAAAACTGCCTATTTTCTTAATCTTACCGTTAACTGCTTCCCCGTTCTCAAAATAGTACCAGTACTTACCAAACTGAAGCCATCCGTTTTGTGGAGTCTTTATCGCAATACCGTTTTCATCTGAAATATAATTTACTCCATCAACAGTAGCCGAGCCATCAGCATATAGTCTACCCCAATCGGTGAAAAGATACAGTTTTCCGCCAATCGTCTGTACACTATAATCATAAGGTGCCTTTCCTTCCGCACCATAATAATATAGATCTCCATATGCATTGGTGTACCATTCATTTACATAAAGGGAACAATCACCCTTGGCACGGTAAGCATAACCATCATAAGAATCAACGTCGTCACACAGCACCATTCCGTCATATTCCCAGAAATAATACTTTCCGCCTTCCTGGAAGGGCTCTTTTTCATCATAACTGCCATCTGCCCTTAAATAATACCAGTCTTCTCCGACCTTGGTCCAACCGCCTTTTTTCAGCGCATATGCTTTGCCGTACTCGTCAGAAATATATATAACACCGTTTATTTCGGTTCTTCCACAGATATTAAGGTATCCGCCGTCATAGAATAAATATTTAACTCCGTCTATTGTCAAAACTGCAGGACCTAAGTTTGCGCGTCCGCCTGCTCCGAAATAATACTTGCCTCCATATTCATTCTCATACCAGGAATTGACATAAAGGTATCCGCCTTTTTTTGCACAATAGTTTACCCAGTTGTCAACATCTTCCTCCCATATACTAAAAAAAACATCGTCATACATTATTCCGTAATTATTGAATCCGAAATAATCATTTCCGATTTTTTTAACAGTATTATATACTGCCACACCATTCTCGTAATACTTATAGGATCCGTCGCTTTGCTTTACCCAGCCATTCTTAATAATCTCAAGTTCATTTGCTATTGATACTTCTTCTTCAGTATCAATTTCTTCTGCTTCAACTTCGTCAATTTCTGCATCTAATGCATCATCTTCTTCATTTTCTGAAACTTCTACGTCAGCTTCTTCTGCATCAGCATCCACCGAATCAACTTCTTCTGCATCAGCTTCGTCAACTTCAGCTTCTTCTGCTTCTGCTTCTTCTGCATCTTCTGAATCAACTTCTTCTGCTTCTACAGCATCAACTTCTACAGCATCAACTTCTACAGCATCAACTTCTTCAGTTCCAGCTTCGTCAGCTTCAGCTTCTCCTGCATCAACCTCTTCAGTTTCTGCATCTTCGGCTTCAACTTCCCCTGCTTCAGCTTCTTCAACTTCAGCAGCTGCAACTTCCTCAATTTCATCCAATGCAATATCTTCCGTCAGATCCGATTCCACTACTTCGGAATAAGCAGAGTCAACTATTTCAGCATCCTCCGGCGCTTCCTTTGCAAACGAAATCGTACTGAATGAAGTTGAAAGCATAGCAGTTGCCGAAACAAATGCTATTGTTTTCACCATTGCATTCTTCAAATTCCTTTTTCGCATAATTTCCTCCTTTACACTTTTGACATAAATGCTGTTTATGTCGTTAAAAAACAACTATTTAAATTTTACCATGTATATGACAAAAAATGCACTCAATATTTTAAAAAAATAGACGAATTTAGCCCTTAGTATTTGTGAATAAATATCTAAAAAGAAGGATGGCATTTTCATGCCATCCTTCTTAATTTGAACTATCAGTTATCACTTAGTAATAGTAAGGATAATAATAATAGTAGTAATAGTAGTAGTAATTATAGTCATTATCAAGGGGATGTTCAAAATAATACGTCTTTCCGTTAATTACATGAATTCCCATAAGAGCCTTGCCATCCTTGTCAAAGTAATAAAGCTTACCGTCAACAGTTCTGAATCCTGGGGTTGTATCAATAATACCTTTCGAATTTACATAATAGCAAGAACCATCTTCATAAGAAATTAGTAAAGTATTCTTCAACATACGACCGTCATAACCGAAAGCGTAAATTGCCTTAGAAATTGTCTTCATTCCTCGAGCAGCAATACCATTCTCGAAATAGTACCAATCGCTTCCGGCCTGGAACCATCCGTTAAATTGGGTTGCTTCTTTTTTGTAAGCACCCGTTTTGGTATCAAACTGATAAATCTTTCCGTTTATAACTTCATATTCGCTTCTTCCGGGATCAGAATAACCATAATAAAGTTTACCGTTTACCGAAACCCATCCATTAGAAGTTCTATGATCAGCTCCGTAGTAATATCCGTTTACCCATCCTGAACGGTTCTTTACTTCTTTTCCGTCACTTCCGAAATAGATTGCTCTATTCATATCATTAGTGTAAGAGCTAGAATATTTAGCCTCAGATGAACCGGTTAAATAATTGGTCATCATCACACCATTACTGAAATAGTAATTCGCACCGCCAATCTCAGCTATTCCGTCTAAAATTACCTGACCGTCTCTGACATATGCCCACTTATTTCCAAACTGATACCACTTATTGTTCTGTACGTTGGTTGCAATAGTCTTTACGTACTCTCCAACCGGATATCCGTCAACAGTAGTAGTATTAAACTGATAAAGATTCTTTCCGATCACATACGCACCATAAGGGCAGGCATAACCATCCTCATTCGCATAATACTTCTTACTGCCAATGGTCACGAATTCATTACATGCAATCTTTCCGTTTGACTTAACAACTATGCCGTTTATAACGGTATTTTTTACATACTTTCCGTCTTTTCCGACAAAGTAGTTATCCCTGGTTCTCTGATTCGTCATCATAGATCCGTCGGAATCTAGATAATAATCGCCAACCCAAGCATTACGTACTGGATTACCGTTTTTAAAATAGTAATATCTTCCGCCGTAAAGCACCCATCCGTTATTAGTTGCGCTCGTTTTTACAGCAATACCATCGGCATTATAATAAGTGCCACTGTACCAGCCGTTAGAAATCATATAACCTTCACTATTAAAGCCATATTGAGAACCATTAATCGTTTGTACACAGCCGTAAAGCGTCGAACCGTTCTGGATATAAATCCATCTCGTATTCACTTTATACCAACCGTCCTTGGTAACCTTTTTACCGTCAGCGCCATAATAATTATGATATCTAACTTGATTCTTTATCATTGCTCCGTTGTAATCAAAATAGTAATTTCCGTCGGCTAATTCAAGTTCTTCTCCGCGGACAAAATTGCCATCCTTTACATAATACCAGCTTCCCTGAACACTGTTCCAGCCTTCTTTTGCTGTTGCTGCCCAGGAACCGTCGGGATTAAGGATGTAAAGCTTGCCATTATATTTGACTAGGTCTGTATACATTTCTCCGTAAGAATCAAAGTAATAATATTTATCACCAATCTGCTGTTCACCCGTAGCAAGATAGCCTTTATCATTTTTTACATAGTATGTCTCATCATCTATTTTAAACCAGCCTTTAGTTGCCATGGTTCCGTCAGCATTAAAAGCAAAGCGTGCATACTTAATATATCTTGTCCTTCCACGACAAGGACTTCCCCAGTCGTCAAAATAGAACCACTTTCCATTTATTTCTTTCCAGTCGTCTGTTATAAGCTCTCCGTTCTCATAATATACGGCAAATTCTTCGTATACATCATAAAACAGACCGTTCGGATTGGTTATCTTTTTTGCAACGCCGTCAGAACCCAAGCGATAGATATCATCTCCATCCAAGACATAGCAGGATCTCTTCATGCTTCCATTGTAATTACCGGGGGTAAAGAAATACCTTGTACCGGCAATTGTCTGCCAGCCCTGAACACGTGCCCCGTCTGCGCCATGATAATACCATTCGCCTTCATCCTGTTTCCATTTGTTGATATAAAGATGTCCTTCCGCATCCGCATAAAAAGTTCCGTAGCTACTTGAGTCAGGACGCTGATTACTGAAAGATGTATTCACATACATACGGCCATCACTATTAAATCCATAGTAAAAACCGTCTATTTTCAAAACCTTATTGTATATTTTTGATCCGTTCTTAAAATAATACCAATTTTTACCGACCTGACACCAGCCGTTTTGCGGAGTTTTGGTCGCAACACCATTTTCATCAGATAAATAATATACTCCATCAATAGTACTCGAACCATTAACATTAAGTCGGCCATAACTATAGAAAAGATAAAGTTTTCCGCCAATTGTCAGAACGCAGGAACTGGTAGATGCCTTTCCTTCCGCTCCGTAATAATACTTATCTCCCGAATAGGTGGTGTACCATTCATTTATACAAAGGGAACAATCAGCCTTGGCACGGTAAGAATAACCATTTAAAGTAATAGTATTGTCACACAGCACTCTTCCGTTATATTCCCAGAGATAAGACTTTCCGTCAACCTGGAAGATAGTGGAACTCTGATAACTGCCATCTTCATTAAAATAATACCAGTCTACTCCGGCCAGAGTCCAACCGCCCAATTTTGCAGCATATGCTTTACCATCTCTGTCAGATACATATATAACACCGTTTACTTCACCGCTTCCTCTGGTATTAAGTTGTCCGCTGTTAGAGAATAAATATTTAACTCCGTCTATTGTTAAAACTGCAGTACCTACGTTTGCACGTCCGCCTGCTCCGTAATAATACTTAGTTCCATATTCGGGCACATACCAGGAATTAACATAAAGGTATCCGCCCTCTTTTGCACGATAATAAACATAGTTGTTACCGTCATACAGGCTAAATACTTTATTGTCATACATTATTCCGTTACTATCAAATCCGAAATAATCATTTCCAATTTTTTTAACCTTCTTTGTTACTGCAGTACCGTTCTCGTAATACTTATAGGTTCCGTCGCTTTGTTTTTCCCAGCCATTCTTAACGGTAGCAAGTTCATTTGCTATTGATACTTCTTCTTCAGTATCAATTTCTTCTGCATCTTCTGCGTCAACTTCTTCAGCATCAACTTCTTCTGCTTCAGCATCCTCTGCATCTTCTGTATCAACTTCGTCAGTTTCTTCTACAACATCAACTTCTTCAGTTTCCGCATCCTCTGCATCTTCTGCTTCGACATCGTCAGCTTCTGCATCCTCTGCATCTTCTGCTTCTGCTTCTTCTGCATCAACCTCATCAGTTTCAGCATCTTCAGTTTCAGCATCTTCTGCTTCCAAATCTTCAGCCTCAACTTCTTCTGCTTCAGCATCCTCTGCATCAACTTCTTCTGAAGTTTCGGCATCAGTCTCTGTTGATGATTCAATTTCTGCATCATCAACTTCAGCAGCTGCAACTTCCTCAATTTCATCCAATGCAATATCTTCGGTCAAATCCGATTCCACTACTTTGGAATAAGCGGAGTCTGATGTTTCAATATCGTCCGGCACTTCCTTTGCAAACGAAATCGTACTGAATGAAGTTGAAAGCATAGCAGTTGCCGAAACAAATGCTATTGTTTTCACTATTGCATTCTTCACATTCCTTTTTCGCATAATTTCCTCCTTTTTTTACATTTTAATAAATGCTTTTCTCTTTATCATAGATATATTAAAAGCAACTATATAGATTTTAACATGTATATGACATAAAATGCACGCAAAATTTTAAAAAAATAGACGAATTTAGTCCTTTATATTTGTGAACAAATATCTAAAAAGAAGGATGGCATTTCTCTGCCATCCTTCTCTCTTTAAGCTCTTAGTCATTGCTTAGTAATAATTATACTCGTAACCCTCAAGATAATATGTCTTTCCGTTAATTACCTGAATTCCTGTAACAGCCTTGCCATCCTTATCAATATAATATTGCTTACCGTTAACAGTTCTTAATCCGGGTGTTGTATCAATAATGCCTTCCGAATTTACATAATAGTAAGCACCATTAATATATGCCACACAACTCTTTAGCATAAGGCCTGTATTATCGAAAGCATATGTGGCTTTTCCGATTGTCTTTGCACCATAAGCAGGAAGCCCATTTTCGTAATAGTACCAGTCGCTTCCAACCTGAAGCCATCCGTTATATTTGTATACTTCATTTTTGAAAGCACCTGTTTTGGTATCAAACTGATTAATCTTTCCATCTATCACTTCGTATTCGCTTCTTCCGGAGTCCGAATATCCATGATAAAGCTTACCGTTTGCCTGAACCCATCCATAAGATGTCCTGTGATCGGCTCCGTAGTAATATCCGCCAACCCATCCTGAACGATTCTTTGCTTCTTTACCGTCACTTCCGAAATAAACCAATCTTTTATTTTCATTGTATCCGTAAAAAGTCGGGCCACCGTCAGATACATATGCCATGCAATTGGTCATCATCACACCATTACCGAAATAGTAATTTACACCACCAATCTCAGCAATTTCGTATCTGATTACCTGACCGTCTCTGACATATGTCCACTGATTTCCAAACTGATACCACTTATTGTTCTGTACGTTGGTTGCAATGGTCTTTACATATTCGCCAACTGAATATCCGTCAACATACGTAATATTAAACTGATATAGATTCTTTCCGATTACATATGCACCATAAGAGCAGGCATAACCATCCTCCATCGCATAATACTTCTTACCGCCAATGGTCACAAATTCATTACTAGCAATCTTTCCGTTTGACTTAACAACTCTTCCGTTAATAATGGTATTTTTAACATACTTTCCGTCATTTCCTACGTAGTAGTTATCCGGAGTTTCCTGATTCCTCATCATATATCCTTGGGAACCGATATAATAATCGCCAACCCATGTATTATGCACTAAAGAACCGTTTTTATAATAGTAATATCTTCCGCCGTAAAGCTGCCATCCGTCTTTCGTACTCTTCTTTACAGCAATACCGTCTGCATTATAATAAACGCCTTCATACCAGCCGTTGGTAACCATGAAACCTTCATAATTAAAGGCATATACAGTCTTGTTTATCTCGTAAGTACCGTCATGATACATTGAACCATTCTTGATATAAATCCAATTAGCTCCAACTTTATACCAGCCGGTCTTGGTAACCCGTTTTCCGTCAGAACCATAATACTTCTGATTATTAACCGTATTCTTTACCATTGCTCCGTTGTAATTAAAATAGTATGCTCCATCAGCTAATGTAATTTCTTCTCCTTGAGCAAAATTTCCATTTTTCACATAATACCAGGTTCCCTGAACATTGTTCCAACCTTCTTTTGCCGTTGCTGCCCATGAACCGTCGGGATTAAGGATGTAAAGATTGTCATTATAGTTGATTATTCCTGTAAACATTTTTCCGTCATAATCAAAGTAATACCATTTACCACCAATCTGCTGTTGGCCTGTAGCAAGATTGCCATTAGCATTTGTCACATAGTATGTATAACCATATAATTTTACCCAGCCTTTAGTTGCCATGGTTCCGTCAGCATTAAAAGCATAGTATGCATTCGCAATCTTTCTTACCTGTCCATGAATAACACTTCCATCAGAATCAAAATAGAAATACTTTCCGTTTATTTGTCTCCATGCACTCTTTACAAGTGTTCCGTTCTCATAATATACGGCAAAATTCTGGTAAACATCATAAAAGAGATCGTTCGGATTACTTATCTTCTTTGCAACACCGTCAGAGCCCAAACGATAAATGTCATTTCCATCCAAAACATAGCAGGATTTCATCATTGCTCCGTAGAAATCGAAGAAATATTTTGTACCGGAAATTGTCTTCCAACCCCTAGCTTCCGCTCCATCAGCGCCATAGTAATACCAGTTGCCCTCATCCAGTTTCCATTTGTTGATATAAAGATGTCCGTCTGCGTCCGCATAATAATCACTATAGCCAAGATAATTATCGTATTCATCATAACGGGCCATACTGAAATATGAATCCGCAAACATACAACCATCGTAATCAAAACCAAAATAAAAACTTCCTATTTTCTTAATCTTGCCTGTAACTGCTTCTCCGTTCTCAAAATAATACCAATTTTTACCGGATTGAACCCATCCGTCTTTTGTAACTTTGGTTGCAATGCCATTTTCATCAGAAATATAAGTTTCTCCATCAATATTTTCCAAGCCATTAATACAAAGCTGGCCATACCCCTCAAACAGATACTGTTTTCCGCCAATCGTCAGGACGCAAGCTTCGTACGATGCCTTTCCTTCCTCTCCGTAATAATACTTATCTCCATACTCATCGGTATACCATTCATTTTCATAAAGAGAGCAATCGGCCTTGGCACGATAAACATAAGCGTCTGTATAGCAAACATCGTTACATGCCACCTTACCGCCATAATACGACCAGATATAATATTTTCCGCCATCACTGAAGACGGTTTCCTTCATATAAGAACCATCCGCTTTTAAATAATACCAGTCTTCTCCGCCCTTGGTCCAACCGCCTTTTTTCAGTGCATATGCTTTGCCGTTGTCATCAGATGCATATATAACGCCGTTTATTTCAACAAATCCATTGATATTAAGGCATCCACCATCATAGAATAAATATTTAACTCCGTCTATTGTCAAAACTGCAGGACGTAAGTTTGCACGTCCGCCTGCTCCGAAATAATACTTGCCTCCGGATTGACTCTCATACCAGGAATTGACATAAAGGTATCCGCCTTTTTTTGCACAATAGTTTATCCAGTTGTCAACATCTTCCTCCCATATACTAAAAAATGCATCGTCATACATTATTCCGTAATGATTGAATCCGAAATAATCATTCCCGATTTTTTTAACAGTATTATATACTGCCACACCATTTTCGTAATACTTGTAGGTTCCGTCACTTTGCTTTTCCCAGCCATTCGTGACAGTACCGAGTTCATTTGCTATTGATACTTCCTCTTCAGTATCGATTTCTTCTGCTTCTTCTGCGTCAGTATCGATATCTGTTGCATCAATTTCTTCTGCATCAGTTTCAGCAGATTCAGCATCCTCTGCATCTTCTGCATCAACTTCGTCAGCTTCTTCTACAACGTCAATTTCTTCAGATTCAGCATCTTCTACTTCAACTTCATCAGTTTCAGAATCTTCTGTATAAACTTCTTCTGATTCAACATCAGCATCTGCTACACCAGTTTCTACTTCTTCTGCTTCAACTTCATCCACTTCAGCTTCTTTTACATCAGCCTCTTCAGTTTCAGCATCCTCTGCGTCCGCTTCTTCTGCTTCTGCAATTTCTGCATCAGCCTCTGCTAATGACTCAACTTCTGAATCATCAGCCTCAACAACTAAAGTTTCCTCATTTTCATCCAATGCAATATCTTCCGTCAGATCCGATTCAACTACTTTGGAATAAGCAGAGTCTGATGTTTCAATATCCTCCGGCACTTCCTTTGCAAACGAAATCGTACTGAATGAAGTTGAAAGCATAGCAGTCGCCGAAACAAATGCTATGGTTTTCACTATTGCATTCTTCAAATTCCTTTTTCGCATAATTTCCTCCTTTACACTTTGCCATTAATTCCATTTTCTAAATTTAAAAAACATCAAAAAGCAACTAATAAAATTTTAACATGTATATGACAAAAAATGCACGAATTATTTCAAAAAATGCAAAACAAGTTTAGAACATTATTAAAAGAAGGATGGCATTTATATGCCATCCTTCTTTCTTTATACTTTCAGTTATTTTTTATTTATATCCGTAACCTTCAAAATAGTACGTCTTTCCGTTTATTACGTGAATTCCCTTAAGAACCTTGCCATCCTTATCAATGTAAATTTGCTGACCGTTAACAGTTCTGAATCCGGATTTTGTATCAATAATGCCCTCTGAATTTACATAATAGATATCAAGGCTATAAGTATATAATATACTGTTCTTCAACATATGACCATCATAGTAATCGAAAGCATAAGTCGCTTTTCCGATTGTCTTTGCACCGGTAACAGCAGTACCATTCTCAAAATAGTACCAGTCGCTTCCAACCTGAAGCCATCCGTTATATTTATATACTTCATTTTTGAAAGCACCCGTTTTGGTATCAAACTGATAAATCTTTCCGTTTATTACTTCATATTCACTTCTTCCGGGATCCGAATAACCGTGATAAAGTTTACCATTTACCTGAACCCATCCATAAGTTGTCCTATGATCAGTTCCATAGTAATATCCGTCTACCCATCCTGAACGGTTCTTGACTTCTTTTCCATCGTTTCCGAAATAAGTCAATCTGCTATTGTCTAAACTATAGTAATCTCCGGTAATGGATGCATCCGTTGTGCAATTTGTCATCATCACACCATTACTGAAATAGTATTTCACGCCACCAATCTCAGCTATGCCGTTTAGAATTACCTGACCGTCTCTGACATATGTCCACTGATTTCCAAACTGATACCACGTTTCATTCTTTACATCGGTTGCAATGGTCTTTACATATTCTCCAACCGGATATCCGTCAACATAAGATTCTTTAAACTGATAAAGATTCTTTCCGATTACATATGCTTCATAAGTACAAGCATAACCATATTCCATCGCATAATACTTCTTACTGCCAATGGTTACGAATTCATTCTTTGCAATCTTTCCGTTTGACTTAACAACCTTGCCATTATAAATGGTATTTTTAACATACTTTCCGTCATTTCCGACATAATAGTTATCCGGTGTTGCCTCATTCCTCAGCATAAAGCCATTACGGCCAATATAATAATCGCCTACCCACGTATCATATACTAAAGAACCGTTTTTATAATAGTAATAGTCTCCGCCGTAAAGTTGCCATCCGTCTTTAGTACTCCTCTTTACGGCAATACCGTTGGCATTATAATAAATTCCATTGTACCAGTCATTTGAAACCATGAAGCCATTATAATAAAAGGCATATTCAGTATTGTTAATTGTTTCAACAACATTGGAAAGCAATGAACCGTTTCGGATATAAATCCATTTCGTATCCACCTTATACCAACCGGTCTTGGTAACCTCTTTTCCGTCAGCACCGTAATACTTACGATTATTAACCGAATTCTTTACCATTGCTCCGTCGTAATCAAAATAGTAGTTTCCGTCGGCTAATTCAATTTCTCTATTTCGAACAAAATTTCCATCTTTTACATAATAATAAGTTCCCTGACAATAATTCCAGCCTTCTTTTGCCGTTACTGCCCATGAACCGTCAGGATTAAGGATGTAAAGCTTGTCATTATATTTGATAAGCCCTGTCTTCATTTGACCATTATCATCAAAATAATACCATTTATCACCAATCTTCTGTTGGCCTGTAGCAAGATTGCCATCCGCATTTGTCACATAAAATGTATTATTACCTATTTTCACCCAACCTTTAGTTGCCATGGTTCCGTCAGCGTTAAATGCATAGTAAGCATTGGCAATCTTTCTTACCTCTCCACGAACAGCACTTCCCTCAGAATCAAAATAGAACCACTTTCCATTTATTTCTTTCCATGCATTTTTTATAAGCGTTCCATCTTCATAATATACAGCAAAATGCTCGTATACATCATAGAACAGATCGTTCGCATTGGTTATCTTCTTTCCACCGCCATCGGAACGTAAACGATAGATGTCATTTCCATTCATGACATAGCAGGATTCCATCATATAACCATTATTATCAAAGAAATACATTGTGCCGGCAATACTCCTCCAACCTTTAACACGCGCGTACTCCCAGGCATAGTATGAACTCCTGTCACCATATCGTTTCCAAGTGTTTCTAAGAAGATGTCCTTCTGCATCCGCATAATATTCAAAATAGCCAAGATAATTATGATCTTCATCATAACGATCCATACCGAAAGTTGTATTCACATACATACGACCATCGGAATTAAATCCAAAGCAAAAACTGCCTATTTCCTTAATTTGATTGGTAACTATATTTCCGTTTTCGATATAGTACCAATCCTTACCAACCTGACACCATCCTTTTAGGGGGGCTTGGATTGCAATACCGTTTTCATCCGAAATATAAGTTACTCCATCAATAGTTGCCGAGCCTTTAGTGAAAAGAAGACCTCTACTCTCAAACAGATACTGTTTTCCGTCAATCGTCTGAACGCAAGGACTTAGAGGTGCCTTTCCTCCCTCTCCGTAATAATATTTTTCTCCTTTATTGGTGTACCATTCATTTACATAAAGGGAACAATCGGCCTTGGCGCGGTAAGCATAACCTCCAATAGTAGCATAGTCGTCCCGTAGAACTTTTCCGGGAGAATCCAACCAGAAATAATACTTTCCACCATCCTGGAAGACGGTATAACGCCGAAAATTGCCATTTTCAAAATAATACCATTCTTCTCCGACCTTGGTCCAACCGTTTGTTTTCAGTGTATATGCCCTGCCATCACCGTCAGATGCATACATAACACCGTTTATCATACCTCTAAAAGAGGACCAAAGGGCACCATTATAGAATATATATTTCACTCCGTCTATTGTTAAAACCGCATAACTTTTGGCTGCACGTCCACCTTCTCCGTAATAATACTTGTGTCCATCTTCATCTTCATACCAGGAATTGACACAAAGGTATCCGCCTTTTTTTGCACGATAATAATAATAATTGTTGTCATCCTCATTATAAATAACAAATACTTCATCGTCATACATTATTCCGTTTCTGTCAAATCCGAAATAATCGTTTCCGATTTTTTTAACCTGACTTGTTACTGCAACACCGTTTTCGTAATACTTATAGGTTCCGTCACTTTGCTTTTCCCAGCCATTAGTAACAGTACCGAGTTCATTTGCTATCGATACTTCTTCTTCAGTATCAATTTCTTCTGCTTCAGCCTCTTCTACATCAACTTCTTCGGCTTCAGCATCTTCTATATCAGAATCTTCAGATTCTGCATCTTCTACTTCAACTTCGCCAGCTTCTGCATACTCTGTATCTTCTGTTTCAGCATCTTCTGCCTCAACTTCGACTGCTTCAGAATCATCTGCATCAATGTCTTCGTTTTCAACATCTGCTACTACAGAATCTTCTGAATCAACTGCTTCTGCTTCTTCATCAGCTACATCAACTTCTTCTGTTTCAGCCTCGTCAACTTCAGCTTCTTCTGCTTCGGCATTATCTTCATCAAAATCCCCTGCCTCTGTATTTTCAACTACAGCAGCTGCAACTTCCTCAATTTCCTCCAATGCAATATTTTCCACCAGATCCGATTCCACCACTTCGGAATAAGCAGAGTCTGCTATTTCAGTATCCTCGGGCACTTCCTTTGCAAACGAAATCGTACTGAATGAAGTTGAAAGCATAGCAGTCGCCGAAACAAAAGCTATAGTTTTCACTAATGCATTCTTCACATTCCTTTTTCGCATAATTCCCTCCTTTACACATTCTAATTTAATGCTATTAATGTGTTTAAAAACAACCACTTAAATTTTAACATGTATATGACAAAAAATGCACGTATTATTTCCAAAAAACAAACAAATTCAGAACATAATGATTTTAAATAAATCTAAAAAGAAGGACGGCATTTTCATGCCATCCTTCTCTCTTTTTTCTTTCAGCTATAATTTAGTAATAACCGTAATAAGAATCTTCAAAATAATAAGTCTTTCCGTTAATTACCCTAATTCCGCTAGCAAGCTTGCCATCCTTATCAATGTAATAAAGTTTACCGTTAATAGTTCTGAATCCGGGTGTTGTATCAATAATGCCTTCTGAATTTACATAATAGCGATTATAGGTACTATCACGGAATAAACTATTCTTCAACATACGACCATCGTCATCGAAAGCATAAGTAGCTTTTCCGATTGTTTTTGCACCGGTAACAGCATAACCATTCTCGAAATAGAACCAGTCGCTTCCTGCCTGAAGCCATCCGTTATTTTTATATACTTCTTTTATGAAAGCACCCGTTTTGGTATCAAACTGATAAAGCTTTCCGTCTATTACTTCATATTCACTTCTTCCGGAACCTGAATATCCATAGTAAAGCTTACCGTTTACCTGAACCCATCCATTAGATGTCTTATGATCGGCTCCGTAGTAATATCCGTCAACCCATCCTGAACGGTTCTTTACTTCTTTTCCGTCACTTCCGAAATAAATCTCTCTTTTTAGTTCATCTGCATAATAGCCATAAGAGTTATCGCCTGCAACAGACGAATCTGCCAAGTAATTGGTCATCATCACACCATTACTGAAATAGTATTTCACGCCACCAATCTCAGCTATACCGTTTAGAATTACCTGACCGTCTCTGACATATGTCCACTGATTTCCAAACTGATACCACGTTTCATTCTTTACATTGGTTGCAATGGTCTTTACATATTCTCCAACCGGATATCCGTCAACGTAAGAATCTTTAAACTGATAAAGATTCTTTCCGATTACATATGCATTATATTTACAGGTCATACCATCCTCTGTCGCATAATACTTCTTATCGCCAATGGTCACAAATTCATTACATCCGACTTTTCCGTTTGACTTAACAACTATGCCGTAAATAACTGTATTTTTAACATACTTTCCGTCTTTTCCGACAAAGTAGTTATCAAGAGTCCATCTATTCGTCTGCAGACAACCATCATAACCGATATAGTAATCACCAACCCAAGTGTTGAATACTGAAGAACCGTTTTTATAATAGTAATATTTTCCACCGTAAAGCTGCCATCCGTCCTTAATTGTACTCTTCTTTACCGCAATACCATCGGCGTTATAATAAACACCATTGTACCAGTCATTGGTAACCAGGAATCCATCATAATCAAAGGCATATTCAGTACCATTAATCGTTTTTGCACCGCTGTAAAGCATCGAACCGTTCTGGATATAAATCCATTTGGTTCCAACTTTATACCAACCGGTCTTGGTAACCTGTTTTCCGTCGGCACCATAATACTTTTGATTGACTACTTCATTCTTTACCATTGCTCCGTCTTTATTAAAATAGTAGTTTCCATCGGCTAATTGAAGTTCTTTTCCGGTAACAAAATTACCATTCTTTACATAATACCAGGTTCCCTGAACACTGTTCCAGCCTTCTTTTGCCGTTGCTGCCCATGAACCGTCAGGATTAAGGATGTAAAGTTTGCCATTATAATCGATTTTGCCTGTCCGCATTACTCCGCTATTAGCAAAATAATACCATTTATCACCAATCTTCTGTTGGCCTGTAGCAAGAACGCCATTATCATTTTTTACATAGTATGTATTACCTTGTAATTTTACCCAGCCGGTAGTTGCCATGGTTCCGTCAGCGTTAAATGCATAATTTGCATTCCCAATCTCCTGTGTCGCTCCATGAATGGGAGTTCCGTTGTAGTTAAAATAGAACCACTTTCCATTTATCTGTTTCCATGCATCCTTTACTAGTGTTCCGTTCTCATAATATACGGCGAAATTCTGGTAAACATCATAAAAGAGATTGTTCGGATTACTTATCTTCTTTGCAACGCCATCGGAACCCAAACGATAAATATCATTTCCATCCAGGACATAGCAGGATTTCATCATTCTTCCATCGTGAGAAGCAGTGCTGAAGAAATACTTTGTACCGCCAATTGTCTGCCAACCCAAAGCACGTACACCTTCCGCACCAAAGTAATACCAGTTTCCATTATCCAGTTTCCATTTGTTTATATAAAGATGTCCTTCTGAATCTGCATAATAATATCCGGTGCCTATGTAAGTTCCGTTTGCGTTATAACGGTTCATACTGAAAAGTCTATTTGCATACATATGACCGTTGTAATCAAAACCGAAGTAAAAACTTCCTATTTTCTTAACCTTACTGGTAATTTTTGAGCCGTTCTCGAAATAATACCAATAATCTCCGCACTTGCACCATCCGTTTTGGGAAGCTTTAGTCGCAATACCAAAAGCATCAGAAATATAAATTACTCCATCAATAGTACTCGTACCATTAATATTAAGTTGGCCATAACCCTCGAACAGATACTGTTTTCCGCCAATCGTCTGAACACAATCATTGGTAGAAGCCTTTCCTTCTGCTCCGTAATAATACTTACTTCCATATTCAGAGATGTACCATTCATTTACAAAAAGAGAACAATCGTCCTTGGCACGATAAGCATAACCATCAGAAAAAGTATAGTCGTTACATAGCACTCTTCCATCATCCATCCAGAAATAATACTTTCCACCATCCCGGAAAACAGAATAACTATTATAACTGCCATTTTTGTCTAAATAATACCAATCTTCTCCGACCTTGGTCCAACCGTTTTTTTTCAGTGCATATGCTTTGCCATCTTTATCAGATACATAAGTAACACCGTTTATTTCGGCGCTTCCATAGATAAAAAGTGCTCCTCCGTTATAGAATAAATAGTTAACTCCGTCTATTTTTAAAACCGTATCACCTACGTTTGTACCTCCGCCGGCTCCGTAATAATACTTGTTTCCCCAATTGTCAACATACCAGGAATTAACATAAAGATATCCGCCTTTTTTTGCACGATACCATACATCGTTACCATCATATATTTCAAATTCTTCATCATCATACATTATTCCGTTATCATCAAATCCGAAATAATCATTTCCGATTTTTTTAACAGTATATGTTAACGCAGTACCGTTCTCGTAATACTTATAGGTTCCGTCACTTTGTTTTTCCCAGCCATTCTTAACAACAGCAAGTTCATTAGCTATCGATACTTCTTCTTCAATATCAATTTCTTCTGCTTCAACTTCTTCAGTTTCTGCCTCGATGTCAACTTCTACTGCTCCTGCATCATCGGCTTCAACAGCTTCAGTTGCTTCTGCATCGACTTCGTCAGTTTCAGCATCTACTGCATCAACATCTTCGTTTTCAACATCTGCTACTTCAGAATCTTCTGAACCGGCCTCTTCTGCTTCTAAATCTGCCGCTTCAGAAACTTCGTCAATTTCAGCATCTTCATCTTCAGCTTCTTCAGTTCCTGCATCCTCTGCGACAATTTCTTCTGCAGTTTCTGAATCAGCATCTTCTAATAACACAACTTTTGCGTCATCAACTTCATCAAATGCAACTTCCTCATTTTCATCCAATGCAACATCTTCGGTCAGATTCGATTCCACTACTTTGGAATAAGCGGAGTCTACTTTATCAGTATCGTCCGGAGCTTCCTTCGCAAACGAAATCGTACTGAATGAAGTTGAAAGCATAGCAGTCGCCGAAACAAATGCTATTGTTCTCACTATTGCATTCTTTACATTACTTTTTCGCATAATTTCCTCCTTTTACACATTGTCATTAATGCTGTTTCCCACGTGTTAAAAAACATCAAAAAATAAACTACTAAAATTTTAACATGTATAGGACAAAAAATGCACGCATTATTTAAAAATAGTTAAATTAGGAACTATTTTTATGGACAAATATCAGAAAAAGAAGGATGGCATTTTCATGCCATCCTTCTTTCATTATGCTATCAGTAATTTTTTTAGTAATATTCGTAATCGGAACACTCAAAATAATATGTCTTTCCGTTAATTACTCGAATTCCCATAGCAACCTTGCCATCCTTATCAATGTAAATTTGCTGACCGTTAACAGTTCTGAATCCGGATGTTGTATCAATAATGCCCTCTGAATTTACATAATAGCGATCACCATTATTAGAATATAAT
>JAEEGK010005230.1_pt1 | contig 31391 bp, 14 predicted proteins | sample 8958771 | NCBI WGS metagenome assembly JAEEGK01 (sample SAMN16246547, study PRJNA631951) | gut metagenome | biome: gut microbiome; feature: rumen; material: SC-attached | host: Bos | place: Iran: Karaj | collected 2018-10
ATTAATTTATAATTAGATGATAATAGTTTAAAGACACAAAAGAATACTTTATAAAAAATATATTATTAGAAGATTTGTTTTAAAAAATAAATTAAAAAACATTTTAACTTATTAAAAAAATGTAAAAAATAAATATAATAAAAAATATAGACCACTCCAAAAAAAATTAAAACTGAATATATATTATAATTATTTCATCAAATCCTTTAAAAAATCTCCTTCTTGTGAATTATAAATATCAAATTCAATAGTATAAATATTAAATTTAACATAACCATCAATACCAAAACCACCAAGAACTAAAATTTTATTTCCATCAGAAACAATAACATGTTCAGCAACATTATGAAATGTAAATTCATCATATAAAGGTTTAACCCAATGAAAATTTTCTAAATCAAAAAACCAAACATCATTAAGTAAATTTCCCATATTATTTTCATCATTTCTTCCTCCATAAACACAAAGTAAATTTAAAATATCAAAATAACATAAACCACAATTAATTCTTGGAGAAGGAGAAATTCCAAGTGTAGGTATTTCTACTATATCAACTGGTTTAACTCCAATTCTAATTAACCAAAATTTTTTATAAAAATTATTTTCTTTATCAATTCCTCCAAAAAAATAAATTCCTTCAATTTTAGGTTTACCAATTTTTCCTTTTGTAATAGTTCCTTCTGGAAATTTATAAATATTTAAATCTCTATGATATAAAAATGATTTATTTTTAATTACTAAAGCTGAAGAATGAAAAGCAATTTTTGGTATTTTTATTAAATTTCTATAATTTAATGGAAACCATTTATATCTTAAACAATCAAATAACCACATATCATCTAAAAAATTACCTTCTTCATCAATTCCACCATGAATTAACATTGTATATCCTATTCCAATTCCTATATGATTTCTTCTTGATTTTACACTTTTATGATTTTGACATTTGGGATAATAAAAACTTTCTCTTTTTATATCAAAAATACAAATATTTTCTTCTTGTTCATGATAAGTATTTTTTGGTATTATACCACCAAAAATATATAAATTATCCATATAATATACCATTGAATGACCATATCTTTGAATTGGTGTTTCTTCTTCATTTGTTATTATTTTTCTCCATTTTATATTTTCTTGTTCGAGAAGTAATTTTTTTTCATTTTTTGAATTTTGAATTTTATTTTTTGTTGTTATTGAACAAACCCATAAATCGTTTAAAAATTTACTTTGTAAACCACCAAAAATATAAATTAAATTTTCTTGCGTTTTACATAATGAAAATTGTCCTCTTGATGAAGGATGAATTAATGTTTCTAAAGTGCCTTGAATTAATTTTACGTTATTTATTAAATATTCTCTATGAAAAACTTTATTTGAATTTAAATCTGGTAAATCTGATTCTTGATTAAATTTTGATATTGATTGAGATTGAGAATTTGTTTTTATATGTCTTGTTCTATTTTTTCCTTTTTTTATTTTGTGATTTGAATCAAAAGTTATTTTTGATATTGTTATTTTTGGCATTAAATTTATCATTTTTTGATTTTGATGATATTCATTTATTTTTTTTGTGTATAAATTAAATTGAGATTCCATTCTTATATTATTTAATGTTGTAAAAACTTTTTGATTGAAATTTAAAGTGTGTTGAGAATCATATGGATTTAAATAAGAACTTTTTGTATCAATTGAATGTATTAATATTGAATTATCTCTTTTCTTTTTATTAACAAATTTTTGAATTGTTGTTTTTTGAAAACTATTTAAATCAGTATTTAAATAATATTTTGAACCAATTTCATTTTCTGAATCTTTATTAAATGTTGTATATAATGTTGAAATAAAATCACTATCTTTTAATGTGAATTTTTGATTTATTATATTGTTATTTTTTTTATAATTTGTTCTATTTGTTATTGTTTTAAAATTTTCAAAATTTTCAATTGTTTTTGATAAAGCTTCAGATTTATTTAATATTGGTTTTGGAATTTTTTCTTCCATTGAATATAATGGATTTGCCTTTTTATAACTTGGAAATATTTTATAAACTTTTAATGCTGTATTATTTTTCATTTTTTTTCCTTTATTGTTATTTTTTTATTTTTATAAATAATTTAATTAATTTTATTTTATTTATAAAATAAAATGTTTTTTATTTTAGAAAAATTCCATTTTTTAAATTAAAATAAACTTTATTATTCCTATTTTAATCTTATATAAAAAAAGATAATAAGTAAATAATATTTAATTTGAAATAAAATATTATATTTTATTCTTTTTTAACATCTTCTTCTTCAACTTCTTCAATATTTATATCATCAAAATTAAATTCATCATCTTTTTTTTCTTCTTCTTTTTTATCATTTTGATTTTCCTTTTCATTATTTTCATTTTTAATTTCTTCTTTTTTATTATCTTCATTTTCATTTTCATTATTTTTATTACTTTCATTTTTTAAATTTTCATTTTTAATTTCTTCATTATTGATTTTATTAATTCCCTGATTATTTTCATCATCACTTTTAACATTTTCTTCTTTAACAAAATTCTCATTATTTTTATCATTTTTATCATCAACAAAATCAAATTGTTCATTTAAATCACTATTTTTTGATTCAATTTTTTCAATATGATTTCCAATAATTTGATAACTATTACAAGCTTTTTTTAAACTATTATACCAATTTTTAGTGGTCATAGGTAAAGTAACATTCATTAAAAATTGTGGAATAGCCATTTTAAAATCAGCTTGATTCATATTATAAAAATAAATATTTTCATCATCTTCATATAATTTTAAAAAATTCATATAATTAATAATTCTAACAACATTTTTTTTTTCTGGAAAATAATCATCAGGAACAGGAGTACCAAAACAATAAATAATATTATTATATTTAAAGATAAATCTCTTTTCAACACCATCTCTTTCACTTACTAAATAAATAGGACTTTTTGCCCAAGTATCAACAACATAATTTTTTAATTCTTCACCTTCAATTAATTCTACATTTTTTAAACTAGAATCCCATTTAATTCTTATATCTTTACCAAATATAAATTTTAATATATTATCAATTGATTTATTATATTTTAATTCTGATTTTTTTATTATATATAATGTTTTTATTAAATAAAATTCAGAATTAATTGGAGAACCTTTATCACGAATATCTATTGTACAATTATCTTTATTCCAATAATTTTTCCATCCATCTAATTTTAATAATTCATCAAATAAATTTATTAAACCTCTTTTTGTAAATTTTATTGTTTTCTTTTCATATGGACATATTAAAGGAGATTCATTTGATATTAATAATTCATCTAAATCAATATTTTCATTTATATTAAATCCATTTATTTCATTAAATATTTCTTTCTTATCTATTGATATATTTTCTATTGAATCTTGTTTTTGAAAATCATTTTCACTATTTATATTTTTAATTCTTTTTTTGTTATTGTTTCCATTTTCATTTTCATTTTCTGAATTAAAACTATTTTCTATTTTTTTATTATGAGTATCTTGTGGAATTTCTGTTGTTTTTTCTTCATTTGCTGATGATAATTTTTTTGACCGTGAACGAGAACATCCTAAAAGTTTTAGGAGTTTCTTCATAGATTTTTATTTTTATTTTTTTTAAATTATGAAAATTTTATTTTGGGTTTTAATTTTTTTTTTAATTATTTTTGATATCATTAATTGCTTAAAATATTATGTTACATTTTTATTTTTATATTAAATAAATGAGTTTATGTACTTTTGGTAATTCAAAATATTTAAACGAATTTGGAGGACAAATTGAATTATTATCACCAAAATCTTCTTATGAAATAAATATTAAAGAATTAAATAAAAAAGATGAAAAAGAATCATCTATTATAAAAATAAATTGTAATTATATGAATTTTAATTTAGAAAATATTCCTCCTTTTATTTTAATAGAAAATTATTTTATAAGAATTAGTAAAGATGAAGGATTAATAATAGTTATTATTAAAAATAAAAATATTCAAAATAATAAACAAAATATTTTATATTGTCATGAAAATAATACAGATATTGGAGAAAAAATACCTTTTCTAATTGATTTATCTATTCAATTCAAATCAACTATTGTTTCTTTTGATTATTCTGGTTTTGGGAAAAGTACAGGAAAGAAAAATAAAAATAAATTAATTTCAAATAGTAATTTAATAATTAAAACATTATTAAATAATTTTAAAATATCATGTGAAAATTTAATTGTAATCGGAAGAGAAATTGGAGCAATTTCAGCATTAAATATTTGTAATAGATATTATGTTAAATGTCTTATTTTATTGTGTCCTGTTTTTATGGATATGATAGATAAAAAAATAATGAATAATATTGAAACTCATACTTTTTTAATTCAAGGAAAAGTTTGTAATCCTTTTTATAATTATCAAAAAATTTCAAATTTTTGTCAATTAATTAAAAATGAAAGTGAATGGAGTTGTAAATTAAATTCATTTGATAAAATTTTAGAAATTAAAAGAGCAAAATTTATTCATAAAATTAGAAATTTTTTAAATACAATTAATAATAAATCAAATAAATCCAGTATTTGTATTAGTCGAAATGAAAGTGATATTACTCTTCCTTTTTCTGGAATGGATCAAAAAAATGAAAGTGAAATTGATTTAAATTGTACATATTCAAATATAGATAAAAATTTTAAAAATAATAAAAATATTGTCATTTTTTCAGATGAAGAAGAAGATTAATGAAATTTGTTATTTTGAGTATTTTTATTTTTTAAAATAAATTAGTTTTATATATTAATATTTTTATTCACATTTAAAAACCTCTCTGAAATATTTAAATATTTTTTTTTAAAATAAATAACAAAATAAAACTCAATATAATATAGAAAAGTATAATAATAATTTACACATTTCCAAAAAATTTTTTTTAGGATAAAGTAATAATTTAAATATAATTTAAAGTAAACTAAAAAAAAATAATATTAAGAATTTAATGTTTCAAATAAAAAAAATTATATATTAGAAAAAAATATAGTTTGGTTTAAATTAACAAGAAAATATTATAAAACCAATTTAATAAAATAAATTTTTTTGATAGTAAAATGAAATAAAAATAGTAAGTAAAAAAAATAAATTTTCATTTAGTTGTTGTATTATAAAATTAAATATTGAATATAATTTTATTTGAATAAAATGTTTGTTATAAATAATCTCTATTTCAATTAATTATATTTACATAACATATATTATTAATATATATTTTTAATTTTATTTCAAAATAATAATATATCTTTTTAAAATTAAATAAATTCTCTTATTTATTATTTATTAATTAAAAATTCCCTTATTTTTTGAAATCTTGTATTTAAAAAAATTTTAATTCTAATTAGAATAAGATAATTTAAAATGGAAAAAAAAAAAAATGAACAAAATAATCATAAAAAAAAAGAAAATGATTTTTATAAAGATGAAAATATAGATGTGATAAATACAAAAGATGGAACAGTTTCAGGAGGAAAAATTATATCAATAAAAGATAATATAATATTAATAAAAAATTTAAAAACAAATAAAGAAGAAGAATATAAAAAAAATGACAATTCAATTCTTAAACAATGGAAACCAGGAAGACCTTTTTTAATATTTAATAGAATAGATATTCAATTAATAAAAAGTAATATTTGGGTAGAAGGTTTAATAATAAATATAAATAATGATAAAAATGAAATAACTGTAAGATATCTAGATAAAAATTTAGAATTAAAAGAAGAAAATATTTCACAAGATTCAAAAAGAATATCAGAAATAGGTAAATATACAAAAAATAATAAAAATAATGATAAATTAACAAGTGATGAAATAAATCAAAAATTATTTAAAAATAGAAAATTTGTAAAATTAAATAATAAACAAGAATTAAAATTTCGTCAAAATATATCAAATATTCAATTATTAATAAAAGATACAAAAAGAGATGGAAATTGTATGTTTCGTGCAATAAGTGATCAAGTATATGGAACAGAAGAAAAATTTAATTTAATTAGACAAAAATGTATGGATTATATTTTATTAGAAAAAGATTTTTTTGAAGAATTTATAGAAGGTGGAAAAAATTTTTTTGATGAATATATTAATTTAAAAAGAAAAAATGGAGTTTGGGGAGATGATATTGAATTACAAGCTTTAAGTGAATTATATAATAGACCAATTGAAATTTATTCTAATTCAATTAAACCACTTCGTACTTTTCATGAAAGTAAAAAAAATTTTAAGAGAGATGAAAGTAATATTAAAAAATATAATATTATTCCAATTAGATTATCTTATCATGGTAAAAATCATTATAATTCAATTATTCCTAAAAGAACTAATGTTATTGAATGGAAAAAATTTAGAGATAATTTAATTACATTAAATAATGGGGAATATGAAAATAAAATTTTAAATCAAATTAAAATAGATAAAGAGAATAAAAGGAATTTTGAATATGATGATAATATTAAGAAATTTTTGAAAGAAAAAAATAAAAATTTAGATGATTTGATTGGTGATTATATTTTAGATGATGATGAAGAAATAATTAATAATGTTATTCAAATGAGTTTAAATGATCAAACAAATAACAATCAAAACAATAATACTATAAATAATAATAATAATAATACACAAAATAAAATAAATAATAATATTCAAAATAAAAATAATAATAATACTCAAAATAAAATTAATAAAAATACTCAAAATAAAATAAATAATAAAAATAATAATGATAAAGATATAGATTATTTTTCTATTCCTTCTATTCAAACAGCTTTGGAATATGGTTTTTCACTTGATGATGCTATTATGGCTTATACAATTTATGGTAATAATGAAAATTTGTTATTAGATTATTTGTATAGTATGAAAGAGGAGTAATAGATTTATATTTTAAAAAATGTAAAGAGTATTTATATATATTTAATGTGATATTTTCAATTGTTAATTTATGAAGATTTTAAAAGGATATAACTAACAATTTATATGAATTTGTTCCTTTAATAATTAAATCAAAATTTGATGAAAATTGGATAATGAATTTGTATATAAATAACATAATTAAAAATACAAAATAAAAATAATAAATTTTAGATAATGAGTAAAACTTAAAAAGATTTATATAAAAAATAATATTTTTCTAATTTATTTATATATATATAAAAATTAATATACATTAAATAAAATTATACACATAATATTTTAGCAACATTTTTTCTTTATTTTATCTTCATTTTTATGATTATTAATTTTAAATCCTCCGCTATAAAAAATAGTATTTCCTCTTCTTCTAATTTGACTATCATTAAAACTCATATTACTATATCTATAATTAAATTCTTCTCTATCTTCTAATAAATCACAAATTTTATTAAAAAATTCTAAAACATCTTCATTATTTTTACTAGAAATTTCTGCAACTAAAATATTAGGATTATTTTCTTTTAAAAATCTAAAAGCATATTCTAAATTAAAATTTTTATCTTTATAATCACTTTTATTAATTAATGCAATAAAAATTTTTTTTTTTTTATTTTTTACTTTTTCAAATTTACTTTTAATATACCCAATAAAATTATTAATTGAATTTAAAGATTCTATTGAATTATAAGAACAAACTAAAATAAAACATGATGATTGTTTATATAAATGAGGAGGTAAAATTTCCATTTCCATTTCATCACCACATGTGTCCCAAATTGAAAGAGTAATATTTTCAAATTCTTTCATATAAAAGTTTACTCCAATTGTTGTTTGATATTTTTTTTCAAAACGATTTTTTGTTAATTGAAGTAATAATGTTGTTTTTCCAACTCCATTTAAACCAAATAATACTATTGTTTTTGTTAATTTTTTTTGAATAGAGTTATTTTTATATAATATTGATTCATTTTCCATTTTATTTTATTTTTTTTAATTTTATTTTTATTTTTTCTTTTTTTAGGAGGGTTTTTATATTGTAATTATTATGTTTTTTTTATTTTGTATATATCAAATTACTTTATTTAATAAATAATTTTACTTATTAATTCTCTTAATCTTATAATATATTATTTTATAAAAACAAAAACATTTTTTTTACTACCTAAAAATCAAATAATAAAAATACAATTAATAACATAATTATAATAAAATATAATAAAAAAAATATAAAAAAAATATAAATAACTTAAAAAAAATAATTTAAAACAAAATGGATTTTCGTAGACATAAAAAAAAAGAAACAGATGACAAAATAATATTAGACAAAGAAAAAATCTCTAAAATAATATCAACAACAGCAAAATATGAAACTCCAGGAATTCAAATATCAAAATGGATAATAGACAAAGATTCCTATATAGTAAATATAAATAAAAACAATATAAAATTCCAAGGAATATTTAACGAAAATTTTGAAAGAAATGGATATGCAATTTCATCATATTCAAATAACGAAATATACTTTGGTTATTATAAAAGAGATATAAGAAATAAAGAAGGAATTTATACTTGGCCAATTGAAATAGAAAATGATAGAAGAAAAACTGAATTTTATTGGGGAATATGGAGAGATAATATTAAAGAAGATCATGGTATTTATTTATGGTTAGATGAAGATAATAAAAAAAAACCATTTGAAAAATTTGATGATTCAATTTTTGATGTTTATTTAGGAGAAATTGATAATGATTGTTTTACAAAAGGAGTTTATTTATCTAAAACAAAAGATAATTATTATATTTATTATGGTGGTTATGATATTTTTGGTAAAAGAGATGGGGCAAATTGTTATTATTATAATTCAAATGAAGATAAAGTTTTTTTTGGTTCTATGAAAAAAGGACTTTTTGAAAATGGGTTTATGGGAGTTTTTGATAGTGAAGGTAAAATTTATGATTTATTTAGAGTTGAGTTTGATTCTAAACAAAAAATTAGAAGATATCTTCAAAGAGATGATATTGATACTAGTGTTAGAGAAAGAGTTGAATGGAGAATTTTAGTTTTTAGAAGTCTGATTTTGGAAGATGATTATTTTAATATTATTTTTAAAGCTTTTAAAAATATTGTTGAATTTAGAGATAAGAAATTTAGTTTGAAAGTTTTGAATAGTGATGAAGGTTATAATAAAATTAAGGATATTTGTTTTGGTTATAATAATATTGATTTGTTTAGAAAGTTAGAAAAGAATTTGAGAAAATAAGAAGTTAAAAGAATTTTTTTTTGAATTTTTTGGATATTATATCACAATATTATTTTAATTTAAACATTTTTTATGTAAATTTATAAAATTATCTATTTACAAATATTTATTTTTTAAATATTTCTTAATATTTAAAAAATTATTCGTGTAATTTAATTAACAGAATTTATTTTTTTAAAGAAAAAAATCAAAAGAAATAAAAGATAATTTTGAAAATAAAATGAGAAAATATACATTAGATGAAATTTATGAATATTTAAAAGATTTTGTTGCAAAATTAAAACCAAAAATATAATATTCAAATAAAATTGAACATAAAGGATTAATTTTAAGAATACTTGAATCAACTGTTAAAAGGGAATTATATAAGAAAAATGCTATTAATAATAACATCATTTAAGTAAAATAATAATTTAATAATAGCAAATCTTTGTTTATTTTTTATAAATAAATAATGAATTTTTATTGGTCGCTTATATAGAATTATTATACAGTGTAATAATAAAACTTTTTTAATAGAAATAGAACATTTCTATAAGATAAAACTAAATTATAAAATAAAACATTGATTAAATTTTATTTTAGAAACTTTAATAATAATATTTATATTTATTAATAATTAATTTAAAAGTTTATTAGGATTATTTTATCCATAATTCAATAAATATATATTGAAAAAAAATAGTAAAAAGAAAAACAAAAATCAATAATTATATAATTATAATATAAAAATAAAAAAATAAACTTCTCTTATTCTATAATATTAATTATTTAATAATTTATTTGTTAGATTTTTTGTAATATTAAATAAATGAATTCAGAAGAAAATAAAATTGAAGAAAAAAATGAAAAATCAAAAACATTAGATACAGAACAAGAAAAAGTAATTAAAATTTCTCTAGTTTTAAGTGAAAAAAATATAAAATATTCAGCATTTGATAATATGGCAACAAATAGAAAAAAAATAAATATAAATGATTGTCTTCCAAATAACGAAAAAGTAAAAAGAAAAGGAAGAAATAAATTATTTGATGAACCATCATTTCCTTTAATTAATTTATTATCAAATAGAAAAACATTAAATAATTCAAATACATTAATGAAAAGTATGTTAACTGAACAAGATTTACCAAAAGAAGAAGAAAATATAATTTCAAGTAAATCTTATATAAAACCAATTAAAGGATTTAGATTAAATAAAAAACTTCCTTTAATTAATTATTCTCGAAATCCTATACTAGAAAAACAAATTAGATATTATAAAAAAATTAATGAAACTGTTTCTATTAAACCTATAAATAATGTTATAATTAAAAATAATGATTCTGATATATCTTTATCAAAACAATTATCTTTGTTTTATAAAAGAATGAGAGAAAATTATAAAGAAAATCATTTGAAAAATCATTTAGTTAATATTTCTAATCAAAATCTTATTAAAAAAAAAAATGGTATTGATAATTATGTTCTAAATGCTTATAAAATAAAAAGAAAAGATGATTTTCTTGATTTAATAAGAAAGGATACTTCAAAATTAAAATATAATAGTAATTTGAAATTAAATTCAAATTTACTTTAAAAAGTTTATATAAAAGATTAATTTATTTATTTATATAAAAAAGAGTATTAGATATTTTAAAATATTCTTCAATAAAAAATTATATAAATTAAAGTTTTATTTATTTAAAATCTAATTCACATTTGATTAATTATATAATAATATTTTAAATTTAATAAAACATTCATTAATTAATAATTATATATAAAAAACCAAAACTGTTTATATATTACTAAGTTGTAAAATAAAAAAAAATATATTGTCTTTACATTATACAACAACATGTACATTTATTATTATTATTTTTAATATTTGTTTTATATAAATAAATTGAAGTTTTTCTTTTACAATTTTGATTAATATATTTATTATTATCATATTTTTCTTTATCATAATCATCATAAATAAAACTTGATTTATTTTCTTCATTATACTCAATATTATTAATTTTAACTAACCCAATAAAAGAAGAAATTTTACCATTATTACTTAAAGTTTCATTCGGTTTAGTACCAAAATTCGAATTACAATAATTACTAATTAAATGATGTGTATTTTTTCTTTTATTATTAAAAGGAGAATTAGAATAATTTCTTTGTTGAATAGTCATTATTTTTCCAGAAAATCTATTAATTTGATAAATACAACTTTGATTAAAATTCCAATCATAAATTTTATCAAATTTTTCATTTAATCCATGAATAACTTCATTAAATAAATTAATTAAATAATCATAATTAGGTTCTTCTTCATATTTCAATTCTTTAACATAAATTAAAAAATCTTTAATTTGAAAAGGTAAATTTTGACATAATTCATCTTCAGAAATATTTTTTTTTTTTTCTAAAATTTTCGAATATTTTTCACTTTTACTTTTAATTAATAAACCTTGCCAAGGTAAAATACCTTTTAATAAATAAATAATTAAATAAGCAACACTTTCTAAATCATCACGTCTTGATTGTTCATAACCTTCAAGTGCATTTATACTTGCATATCTTGCAGTACCAGTTAATTTTTTTCTTTTAATTAAAGGATTTTGTTTTAAAGTTTTAGGATCTCTAAATTTTTTAGATAAACCAAAATCAATTATAAATAATTTATTATTATCTTCATTTAATCCCATTGTAAAATTATCTGGTTTTATATCACGATGAATATAATGTTTGTCATGGATTAATTTTAATATTTTTATTATTTCAATTCCTAACATTGAAACTGTTTTTAATGACATTTTTTTTGTTGGTAATTTATGGAGAATATTTTCTAATGAAAGGCCTAATAATTGCATTATCATAATATTATATTCTTCAAATTTAATGAAATTTTTGATAAAGGGAATTCCGACTATTATAATTTTTTTATAAAGGTATTTAATGAGTTTATATTATTTTACTTCCCTGTAATAATTTCATTGTTTCTGCTTCGTTTTTTAATAGGGAATGTCCTTTTTTTGTTTTTTCTACTTTTAATGCATAATATTGATTATCACTTTCTGCTTTATATATTTTGCCAAAGGAACCTTCACCTATTTTTCTTATTATCAAATATTTTCCTAATATTATTTTTCCTAATAAAGGATCTTTATTTGAGTTTTCCATTTTAATTTTTTTTTTTTTTATTCTTTTTTTTTTAAAAAAAAAGATTTTTTTTTTTGAAAAATATATTTAATTAAAGAATAAATATAAAAAAATAACAATAATTATAGTTTAGTGATAATAAATAAATAAATTATATTTGTCATATTAAAAAAAATAATTATAACTATATACTAATCATTAAATTCAAAATCTTTATTTTTTTTTAAACTACATTGTTTTGGAAAAGAAAATTTTTCTAAGTTTTCATTTTTTCCAAAACTCTTATTATTATGATTTAAAATATTTTTTGTACTCAATGAATGAGTAATATTAAAAGAATTATAAATTGAGTTCGATAAAATTGATAAATCATGACTTGAGAATATCTTATTATAAATATCATCTTTGCTTTTAAATTTTCCACTTTCAAAAATTTTTTCAGTATTTCTTATCATATTTAATTTCTTATTCCTTAAATTATCTTTTATTTTTCTTGCTTGTTCAAATGTATCTTTTTGTTTTTTTTTCATTTCATCAATTCTTAAATTTTTTTCTTTTAATTTTTTTAAATATAAAATATTTTTAAAATGTATTTTATTTTCATATTCTTTCAATTGATTATTTAACATATCTTCTTTCATCAATTGTTCATTTTTTTTTTTAAGAAGTAACTTTTCATTATTTTCTTTTAAACTATTTACTCTTTTTTCAGTTCTCATTAAATGAAAAATACATTTTTTTCTTTTTTCATTTAAATGCTCATTAATATTTTGTTTTAAATCTAAAGAATATCTTTTATATTTATTCCTTTTATTAATTTGTTGTTTTAATAAAAGTTCTTTTTGTTTTTTTTGATTTTCTTGATTTTTTTGAATTTGTTTTTGTTTTTCATAAAATTTTTCTTTATTTTCTTTTAATTGTTTTTCTCTTTCTAATACAATATGTTGATATTTTTCATTTCTTATTTTTGATTCATTTTTTAATTTCTCATCTAATTTTTTTTTCCTTTCTTCAATTTTTTTTAATCTTTCCTCATTTTTTTTTTCCATTGATAAATATTTTTTTAATAACAAATCATGTTTTTCTTTGTTAATATTATCTACTTTTAATTTATATTCTTGTTCATTTCTTTGAAGTAATAATTTTCTTTTTAAATCCTCTTTTTCTAATTGTTTTTGCTTTTCTTCTTCTTTTTTTTCTTCTTCAATTTGTTTTTTTATATAATTTGCATATTCCTTTTCATTTTGTTTTAATTCATTTATTTCTTTTTCTATCATTTCTTGATTTTTATGAATTTCTTCTTCAAATTTCATATTATTGTCTAATTTTTTTTTTAATATTAATTCCTCTTCTTTTTCTATTAATTTATTTTTTCTATTTTCTTCTTTTAATGATTTTTCCCTTAATTTATATTTATTATCAATTAGTATTTTTATTTCTAATAAATTTTGTTTTTCTAATAAATTTATATATGCTTTTTCTTTTTCAAAAGTTGAGTTAGTTCGTGATAATTTTTTAAAATTATTCGATATTGTTATGCAACTTTCTTTCTCCTTATTTTCTTTTGTTGTATCATCATTTATCATATTAATAATAAAAATAAAAAAATAATAAAAAACTTAATTAAAATAATAAAAAATTCATTCTTAGTTTTTTAAAAAAATTTTAAATATTTAGAAAATAAAAATCTTAATAAAAATAAACTAAATAATTGTTTATTTATTTTTTCTTATTTAAGATTTGGAGGAAGTCAAACCACTAACACTAGTATTCATCTTCTTACCACCTCTTGATCTATAACCGAATCCAGCTTGTCTGCTCTTTTGAACAACAGGTTTCTCTTGGTCTTCACCATAAGTAACAGGTTCTGTAGTATCAATAGGAAGAAGTTTAACAATAAAACCACAAACTAAAGTAAGTGAAGCAATACCAATACATTGTAAATGTTGATTAACTGATAAAGCATGAACTCTAAGAGCTCTTCCTCCAAAAGTAACCATACAAATTTGACCAACCATAATGAAAGTTTGAATAAAAATGTAATACCAATTACCTAAAATTCCAACAAAGACATTGAATTCATCTTTATTTAATTTTCTTGCATTTATTGAATTGAATACTTGCATAAAGACAAAAATGTTAAAGAATATTGTAAAGTGATATCCATTAACATTATTCCACGTATAATGTTCTAATTCTCTATCTGAAGGAACTCCAAATATTCTATCACCATAGAATAAGATAATACTCAAAGTTAATATTTGGAATATTGCTTGAGAAATTATATTAAGGATCATCATTGGTGTTAAGATTGAAGCTTCACGAGAATATGGTTTTCTAAGTAAAAGAGCATCAGTTGGGCTTTCAGTTGCTAAAGCAAGTGAAGCGAAAGAATCCATAATTAAGTTAACCCAAAGCATTTGAATTGCATTTAATGGTGAATCTTTTAAGATAATACCTCCTAAGAATGTCATGAATACAGCAACAATGTTTGTTGTTAATTGGAATTGAACGAATTTTCTAATACAATCATATACATTTCTTCCATATTTACATGCTGTGACAATTGAAGAGAAAGAATCATCAAGTAATACTATATCAGCTGCATCTTTTGCAATATCTGTTCCTCTGATACCCATTGCAAAACCTACATGAGCTTGTTTAAGTGCTGGGGCATCATTTGTACCATCACCAGTAACAGCTACAATGTTATTCATTTGTTTTAATCCAAATACTAAAAGGAATTTATCTTCTGGACTTGCACGAGCAATAACTTTTAATTTTTTTACAGTATGTTTAAAAGCTTCTGAATCATTTAAAACAATATCTAATCCTTTATCAGTTTTAGTTTTAGTTAATCCTCCACAAGCAACTCTGAAAATTTCTCCTTCTAAAGCAATTGGAGAATCTAATCCAGTTCTAATAGGTTTATTATTTTTTTCTACTTCTTCTCTATATTGTTTTGCAAGTTTTCTAGCATCAACTACTTGATCAGCACTAATAATACCAACATCTCTTGAAATTGAAAGTGCAGTATTAATATTATCACCAGTAACCATTCTAACAGTAATTCCAGCACGACCACATGCAGCAATAGCACCAGGTACTTCTGGTCTATTATTATCTCTAATACCAATCATGAAACCAAAAGTTAAATCTTTTGCTAATTCTTGGAAGAATGGAAGATCTTGTTCTGGATATTTTTCAGTTGCTGCATTTATATCCTCTTCTGTTAAATTTTTATATCCAAATACAAGAGTACGAATTGATCTTTCTGCATATTCTTGTTGAGTGTTGAATAAAAGGTCTTTATTGTCATCAAAGCTTTCAATTTCACCATTTTCTCCTTGGAATTGTGTCATAAATTCACCAATTCTTTCTGGAGCTCCTTTAGCATAAAGTGTAAATGAACCATCTTCATTTTTATAAATATTCATCATATATTTGTATTCAGATTTGAAAGGTAAAATATAATCACCTGTTCTATTTCCACTTAATTGATAATTTCCTTTTTTTAAATAGTTATAAATAGCTTTTTCAGTCATATCTCCATTTAAAACAGTTTCTCCTTTTTCATTAAGTGATTCAACAACAGTAATATTTTTCCACATACAATTATAAATAAGTGTTCTGAGTCTTTCATCAGTAACATCACCTCTTTCAATTTCATAATCTTGTTTTTCAATCCAAATTTTAATAAGTTCCATAACTCCTTTAGTAAGAGTACCAGTTTTGTCAGTACAAACATTATTAACATTACCCATGGCTTCAGATTTATCTAAATGTTTAACTAAGTTATGTTCATCTTTCATTTTTTCAACAGAATAAGCAAGAGAAATAGTAACAGCCATAGGAAGACCTTCAGGAATAGCAACAACAATAACAGTAACAGCAATAATGAATGCATTAACGAAAACATCAATAGTTTCAGGAGTGAATAAAGATTGTCCTAAAGTAAGTTTAATAATACATTCTTTAACAATCATAAGACAACCAATTAAAATAGCCATAATATAACCCATATCTCCAATCATATCTGCTAATTCACTAAGTTGTTTTTTTAAAGGAGTTAAATTAGCATCTTCACCATCTTCTCCTTTTTTACCTTCAACATTAAGAAGTGCTTTATTAGCACCTTCAAATGTTTTATCACCAACAGCACATACAATCATATTTCCAGTACCATCTTGTACTTGTGAACCAGAGAAAACAAAAGGACAAGCATATTTATTATCTTTTTTTTCAAAAGTAGGAATTTTTTTCATTAAATCAGATTCTCCAGTTACAGGTGATTCATCCATTTCAGCTTTTCCATTACCATATATGATACAATCAACATTAATAATATCACCAATTCTCAATTTTAATATATCACCAACTAAAACATCTTCTAATGAAATTTGTTTTTCCATACCATCACGTACAACAACAACAGTTTTTAATTTAGTTTCTCTACTCAATTTTAAAAATTGTTCTTTTTCATTGTAATTCATATAAGAACTTATAGAAACAACAATAAAGACAGCAGCAAAAATAGCAGTTCCTTCAATCCAACCAGTACCCCAACCATCTTTAGCAATTCCAATAATCAAAGAAACAATTGAAGCAACTAATAAAACTCTTAAAGTTGCATCTTCGAAACAATCAATTATATGTTGTAATATGGAATTTTCTTCTTCTGGAGGTAAATGATTATTACCCCATTTTTTTTCTCTCCATTCAAGATCTGCTTTATTCTTTGAGTTTAAACCATTTTTTAAGTCTGTTCTGAAAATTGCTGCTAAGTGCTCAGGACTCTTACAATGTTCTAAATAATACTTTTCACTACGGTCTGCTACATTGTATTCGTTGTTGAAGATTTGTGTAAAATCTATGTTTCCTTCATCATCTTCATTTCCGTCTAGTAAACGTTCACTTAAGTTAGACTTCATTTTTTTTTAAATATCCGAATTATATTATTGATTAAATATTGTATCTTTGATATTTTTTTTTATTTTTTATTTTTTTTATTTTTTATTTTTTTTTGGTTTTTATGATTATTTTATGTTAATTTTTTGTTTTTTATTTATTGAAAATAATTCTTTATTATAGGAGTTTTTTTATATTTTTTTTCAGAATGATTTTTTATGAAAGGAGCTTTTGTTAAATTTTATTTGTTTAATTAAAAAATAAATAAAACTAATTAACATTGATTATATATATTAATAATCTTTTAAATAAAAAGAAATTTATGAACAAATTTATCAAAATTTAAAATTAAATTTTATTTTCGATAAAGATATTAAATTTGATAATTATTATTTGGAATGTATTTATTTAATATGTAAGTAAAATTAATGAAATTAATCATTTAAAAATATAGTTATTCTTAACAAAATTTTAATATCAAAAAAGATTTGATATAATCTTAAATTAAAAATTTGAATTATAAAATTTCATTTTATCTTTATTAGTTATTCATAATAATAATAATTTATTAGTAACTACAATTTTTATATATTTAACATATTTATGTTTACAAATTTTTTTCAACAGTTATTATTTTAATTGCAATTATAACTAATTTAAATATTTTTCATTTAAAAAAAATATATAATATAAAAATCATCAAAAAAACTATAGAATCAATTGAAATTATACTCATTTTATTTTGAAAGATTTATCATAAGCAAAAATAATACAAAAATAACTTATATAATTAATTTATGTCTATAAAAAATACTTTTTAAGAAAAAATGATTTGTTTAATAAAATTATAACTATGAAAGTAAAATTTGAAAATCTTACATTAAAAAATTATTTCTATTTACTATATTGATTTAATATATTTTATAAGTTGATAATTTAAAATTTAAATATAATGATTTTTGTTTATATATTGGTTATTTTTTATTAAATATAAATTAAAAATTTAAATTATATGTAATTAAATTGAAAAGAAACAAATAAATTTTATAATTTATACGTTTTTATAAAAACTATTTAAATGAATATTGAATTTATTTAAAGTAATAATTTTTAATCTGATTTTAATTTAAAATAATAATTTTTTGTTATATTTGTTTTTCTTAATTGATTCATCTTCATTTTTTTTTATAAGTATTTTAAAATATCACAAAATTGAGATCATCACTCATTATAAAATTAATTTTTTAATAAAGTTCTTTGCTATTCACATTTTTTTTATCTACATAATTAAAAAACTTATTTTCTCCTCATGTAAATTAATACAAAATTAATATTGATAATTTTATTATTAGTTTTAATATGAATAAAATTCTTCTTTATAAAATGAATATATTGAAATAGAATTTAATATTTTTCAATTGTAATAAAAATAAATGATTTATCTAATTAGAAATATGAATTATTTATTGGCAAAATTATTTTATTTCATATTATTTGATATGATAAATATTTCATTATATTGAAAATTATTTTGTTAATAAATTTTTTAAAAAAATCTAAGTTAAAATAAGAAATTCTTGTTTATAATAATTGATTCTATTTTAAAACCATATAAATATTTAATTAATATTACTTACTTTTAAATTTTGGTTTTTAATTTTTTTTAATTAGTTCTCATAAAATTATCAAGTTCAAACAGAAAAAAAATCTAATAGATTTTTCTTCATTTATATTTTCGAATGATTATTTAACCATAATATTATGATTTTTATAATCAATAAAATAAATCTTTTAAAATAAATAATTCTTAGAGAAATTATGAAATATAATTTCTATACTTAAAATATATTTCATTTGCAATATAATCATAATTAATTCTATAAAATAAGCATACATATCAAAATTTATTTGGTATTATTGAAAAAAACAGAATATATTTTATAATCTAAATCTTCTTCAATATATTCTCAAAAGTTAATTTTGAAAATAATTGAATTTTCTTAAATTGATAATACTTTCTATTTTATAAATTTCAAATTAATAAGTTTTCATTTTTATTTTATATTTGCATCAATTAAAAACATACAATACAATCTCTTAAAACTTTCTATTCCATTTATTTAATTAATTTTTTTAAGAAAACATAATAAATTAAAAAAAAGAATATTTTAAAAAAAATATTTGATTAGAATAACATGAAAGAAATGTTTAATACAGTGTTAAGTTACCTTGGTCTCTACAATAATAAAAGAAACATAGTACTTTTAGGTTTAGAAAACGCAGGTAAAACAACATTATTACATATAATAAACGATGACCCAGTAATTCATAAAAAACCAAGAATCTATTATCCTTCAGATGAATTAAGGCTCAAAAATTTAAATTTAAATGCATATGAATTAGGAGAAAATGTAAATGAAAGAATATGGAAAGATAACTTTCCTGAACTTCATGGAATTTTATTTTTGATTGATAGTGCTGATGTTAATAAATTTCCTGAAGCCAAAAAAGAATTAGAAAAAATTTTAAACACTCCTGAATTAGATAATATACCTATTGCTATTTTAGGTAATAAAATTGATATAAAAGATTCTGTTTCTTGTGATCAATTAAAAGAAGCTCTTGATTTTGATACAATTTTAGCAAAGGAAACAAGACCTATCGAAATTTTTATGGTTTGTGTTACTAAAAAAATTGGTTATTTATTTTCACTTGAATGGATTTGTAAGAACTTTAAAATTTAAATATTTTTTCATTGTAAATCTTATTTTATATTAGAAATAGAAAATAAGGATATTTAACAAATATTTTTATTTAATTGTTTTTTTTTATATGAATATTGATTTTTTAAATTTTTTTTTTAAATATTTAATATATATAAATAATATTTAATTTTATAAAAAAATAATTTTTTATTTTTTAAAAAAAGATATAATATGGAAAAAAAAGATAAAAAACAACAAAAAGAAGAAGAGGAAGAAGAGGAAGAAGTAGAAGAAGTAGAAGAAGAAGAAGAAGTAGAAGATAAAATAGGAGAAGATTTTTCAAAAGATCCTCGTGCATTTTCCTTTCTTCAAGATGCTGGTATGTTAGCAGACAAAGCTCTCCAGCAATTAATATCAAAATGTAAGCCAGGAAGTAATCTTCATGATTTATGTTCAGAATCAGATTTATTCATAAAAGAAGAATTATCAAAAATATATACAAAGAAAAAATTTATAAAAGGACTTGCATTCCCAACATGTATATCATTAAATGAAGTATGTGGAAATTATTCAGCTCCACTTGAATTAACAGATGATCCACATGAATATAAAACATTATCAGAAGGTGATGTTGCTAAATTAACATTAGGAGTAGAAATAAATGGTTTTGCTTCAATAGTAGGTCATACAATAGTAATATCATCTAATGAAAATGATAAAATAAAAGGAATTAAAGCTGATGTAATTTTAGCAGCTTATAATTCAATTCAAGCAGCATTAAGATTAATGAAAGTTAATGGTCCTACAAATAATGATGTTACTGATGCAATTAGTAAAATATGTAATGATTATAAAGTAAATCCTGTTGAAGGTGTTTTAAGTCATAGAATGAAAAAAGATATTATTGATGGTATGGAAACTATTATTAATAAAAGTACATATGAACAAAAAGTTGATCAAAGAAAATTTGAATATGGTGATGTTTTCGCTGTTGATGTTATTGTAAGTTCAGGTGAAGGAAAACCAAAAGAAACTGGAATTAAAACTAATGTTTATAAAAGAGCTTTAGAAACAACTTATAAATTAAGAACTGAATCAGGTAGAAAATTATTAAGTATTGTAGAAAGTAATTTTTATTCATTTCCATTTACTTTTAATGCTTTTGATAAGGAAGAAAATATTAAAATGAAAACACAAATTCAAAATTTTAAAACAACTATGAAATTAGGATTAAATGAATGTACTAAATATGAATTATTACATGCTTATCCAGTTTTAACTGAAAAGAAAGGTGATGTTGTTGCTCAATTTACTTATACTATTGCAGTTAGAAATGAAGGTCCTATTATTGTATCTGGATTTCCTATTGATGTTTCTAAATATGAAAGTGATAAAAAAGTCACTGATGAAAATTTAATTAAGGAATTAGAAAGTGATTTAGATAATTATTTACCTAATTATAAAAGAACTAATAAACAAGAAAAGAAAAAAAAAGATAATAAAGCTAAAAGAGAAGCTAAGAAAGCTGCTAAGAAAAAAAGAAAGGAAGAACAGAAAAAAAGTCAACAAGATAAATAAATTTTTTTGAGGTTAAAAAATTTTTTTTAATAAAATAAGTAGTAAAGTAATAAAATATGAATTTATTATAAAATCAATTTACAAAATTTTTAAATAAGTTAAATTTAACATTTTTTTATTATGATTTATTTATTATTTTATTTTATAAAAAAGTAATTTAATTATTATTTTATCATATCTTTTATTGAATAAATCTATTTATTTCAGATTATGAATAATAAATTAAATTAAATCTTTAATTTAATATTCCATTTAATAAAAAAGATTACATCAATTAAAATATAATAAAATTAAATTTTAAACAAATGAAACCATAAAATAATAAAATAAAAGAAAATCAAAAATAAAAAAAAATAATAATATACAAAATTAATGAATCCCTGAAGTTCCCATATTGGATTTCATCATATGATTACTACTTCCAGCAATACTAGAAACCATTAACTTTTTATTTTTATTATCATCTTCTCTTTCAGTTGAACGAAGTCTTTGATTTTCACTAGCACGAGCACTACTATTAATACTCTTTTCATCAACAATAATATTACTTTCACTTTCTTCTTCCTCATTTTCATCATCATCATTTGAAAATTGATCTTCTTGTTGTTTTAATATTTCAGCATTTTCTCTATAATAACTAATAAAATGTTTTAAATATAAATAAGACATTTTGAAATATAAATGAGAAGTTAATGGATTAAATGTTGATAAAATATTTTTATCTTTATTTTTCATTATTTTATGTTTTTTAATATATTTTGATATCATTTCTCTTATATATTCTCCTACTTTTTTTTCTGTTTTTACAATTAAAGCATTATCAGGATCTGTTTTATCTACATTATCTCCCATTTGCTTTACTATTACTTTATATAATACATCATGGTAATATACATAATTCTCAGGATCACTTCTTAATTTTAATTCCAATACATATTTTTTAATATATTCTAATTTGTTTTGTTCTGGGAAATTTAGTTTTTTCCAATTAAAATCTGAGAAAAAATTAGTTATTAATATTTTTTTAATACGAAAACCTTTATCTTTCTCAGTTGAATTTTTATTCCATGCTGATTTAAATTCTTCAGAAAATGCTTCAAATTTTTCAATAGGATTATATGATTTTGTAGTAAAATCATCATATTGTTGTAATGTAACCATAAGGAATAAATTAAGCATAATAACAGCAGAAACAAAATTCATAATTAACATATAAACATATGCAGTTGGTTCATTAAATTTATCTTCATCAATAAATGCAAGTTCATTCATTATATTATGCCAATCTTCTCCAGTTGCTGATTTAAAAACTAATAAAAATCCATTATAAAAATTATTCAAATTAAAATATTTATCCATATAAACAAGATTATCAATATATTTTTTATATGTTAATCCTTCATATAAATAACATCCTAAAATTGAAAAAATACAAAACATTAAAAACATTAAAATAAATACATTTGCTAAAGCTGAAATAGACCAACTTAAAGTTTGTATTAATTTTTCTAAACCTTTAAGTGCTTTAACTAATCTTAAAACTCTAGTAACTCTTAAAACTCTAAGTACTCTTATAATTTGAAATGATTTTAAAAAAGCTGCATCAATACCATCAATATTAGCAATAGTAATATCTGCAATTGATGCAACTACCACAAAGAAATCAAATTTATTCCATCCATAATAAAAATATCCTAAACCATAAGCACCAATTTTAAGTATACATTCAGTAACAAAAATCCCAGTAAAAATCCAATTAGCAAATTTTAAACCATAATCATATGTTGCATCATTATCATCATAATTCATAGCCATTGATATCATATTTAAAAATATAATTGCCATAATAAAATTATCAAAATAAGTAGCATCAACAAAATTTCTTAATTTATATTTAAAAGTACCTTCAGGGGGTTTAATATATGTAATATAATCAGGTTCACTGCTTTCAATTTGAGTTAAAAAGTCATAATATTTTGCTGCTTTTTTATCACCATCAGCAACTTTTTGTTCTCTTGACCAAGCATCATTAAAATATTTAAACATAATACCAGTAAATAAATTAAGGAAAAAATAAGATACAACAAGTAAATAAACTATAAAATAAATACCATAAAAATCATTAAATACTCTATATGAATTCATTATATCAGGCCATCCTTCTGTATTACTTAAAACATATGCTGTCACTAATGAAATTAATATATTTGAAAATTTAAATGTTGGTCCTGTATCCATTATTCCATTATATCTATCAGCACAAAAATTAACAAAACCTGGCATTGTCGTTGTTATATTATTATTAACTAATTGATTTGAAAAATCATTATCTGCAACTTTAAATATTGTTCCATCTGAATCATAAATAAAACAATTATGATATGAACTATAAAATAAACTTATTCCTACTATACTAAACATGAAAAATACAACTAAAACTATAAATAATGCATTACATATTGGTAATATTGAATCAAATAATGATGAGATTATTAATTTTAATTGACCATTATGTGATATAAATCTTAATGGACGAAGAATTCTTAATAATCTTAAAACTTTTAAAAATTGAAGTGATGATCTTCCTTGAGATTCTGTTAAATATTTTTGATAAAGACTATAAAAATCTAATAAAGAAAAACCAACAATAATTAAATCAATTTTATTCCAATTATCTCTTACATAAGAACCTTCATCCATAACAAAACCTAAAGCAATAATTTTAGCAATACATTCAAATAAGAAAATAAGATTAAAAAACAAATCACAAATATCAAAAGCTAAAACCCAAATATATCCATTAACAAAAGTATCAATAATCAATCTTGCAGTAGAAAGTAAAATCATAATTAAAATAAAATTATCAAAAAATTTATATCCAATTAATTGCATACAAAAAATTCTAAATTTACTAGTTTGAGGAATAAAATAAAGTGCATTTTCACATTCATTTCTTCTAAATAATTTATTAACTTTTTGCCATTCTCTAATACTTTTATCAACTCCAGTGTAAACTCTATTATCATCTTCTTTACTAATATTCATATCTTCATCATCATATGAAGTTCCCATTTGAGACATTGAAGAACTTAATTCAGAAGCACTTATATTATTATTAATTACACTATGAGTTGAAATTCTACTTTGACTTGCAGAATTTGAATAATCTTGTAAATTTATTTGATTTACTACTCCTCTTGTTTTTACTCCTTTTAATCTATTTTTATGTTCTTTTTCTTTTTGTTTTATTTGATTTAAATAATCTGGAAGTGCATACATTTTTTCTATTTTCTCATCTTCATCTTCATCATCATCATCTGTTGGATTATCATCACTAAATGATTGAAGAAGAATTGAAGTAAATAAATTAAATATTATGTAATTACCTAAAAATATCCATGCCATTAAATAAAAAAATGTTAATGGATTCATACGGAATAAATCATATAATAATATATTCCAATTTTCTACAGTTAATATTTGAAAAGTAGTATAAAAAGCAACAAGGAAACTTTGATATCTTTTATCTCCATTAAGTAATGACATACCTAATAATTCAAAAATTAAAATAAACATTAAAAGAATACATATAATATAAGCTACATTTGCTAAAGCTCTTTTAATAGAAATAATAATTAATCTCATTGATTTCATTCTTCTTAAAACTTTAGTTAATCTCAAAACTCTAAAAATTCTAAAAACTCTTAAAAAACTTAAACTAGCAATAGCACTTTTTTTAGCACCAATTTCATTATCAGAAGAAGAAGTAGGAGTTGCCATATCAACAATAGCAAACACAATAATAACAACATCTAAATATGTAAAAGCATCTGAAAAATAAACAATAGGACCTAAACCAATAAATTTAAGAACAAATTCAGCAATAAAAATAGAATTAAAAACATAATTTGAAATTGATAACTTAATAAATTTTTCTGGTGTAAATAAATTACCATCTAAAGCCATAAATACAGCATTAATAACAACAACTAATAAAATAGTATAATCAAAATAATTATTAGTAGCAACTAAATAAAAAGCATAACGTATTTTTTGTCCTCTTTGAATACCTGGATTTGCATTCCAAATAATAATATTGAAATTTTCTAAATTATCAATCATTTTATTCCATTCATCTCTTTTATCTTCTGGATTTTCATTATATAAAACATCACCACCACTCCATTGAACATATCTATGTGAATTTGTTTTTAAATCATAAATTGCAATTTGTTTAACTTCTCCTTTAACTTCAATTTTAGAATCTTTATTTTTATTATTTTCTTTTTCTTTTTCTTTTTCTTCTCTTCTTTTATCATCAGTTAATTTAAAATATAAAGTTTCATCTTCATTAAAATAATAAGATAAAGTTCTATAATTAAAATCATCTAATTTTTTATAAATTTTATCATAAAATCCTTTTTTATATTTAATTTCATCTTGTATTTTATGATGATTAATAAAAGCACTTCCTAAAATTAAAGTACTTTTACTTCTTGAAGCATGAGTTTGTTTATTATTACCAAAAAGAGTTGAAGTTGAAGAAACTTTAGTAGATGCTCCTTTAGAAGATAAAGTTCCTAAAGAAATTTCTTTACCAACTGCAAATCTTCCATAATCTCTCATTCGAGGAGGCATAATTTCTAAAATTTGAATTGGTAAATTTTTAAGTGAATGAGTTAAATATGCACATTCACTATCTAAATAATCAAAATGTTTTAATTTTTCATATTTATATTTTTTTAAATTTAATTTCTTATCATTAAAAAAGAAAAATGCTTCTGTTGATTCTGGTAATTGTTTTTTACTAATATATTTTATTTGTTGACCTAAAACTTCTCCTCTCCAATGATCTACTTTAAATGTGTCTTTTACTTTTAAATCTTTATCAATTATATTATTCATATAATTCATATAAAATTTTTTTCCACGTAAATTTTGAGGTATCATATCTTGTTGTATTGTTAATGGATCTGTATATTTTTTATTTTGATCTTCTACAATTAATTCTTTAGAATTTAACATTGGGAATTTATTTATATTTTTTTCTATTGATGGTGTTTTAAAAATATAAGTAGGAATTTTTTTATCAATTATTTTTTCTTTACTATTATTCATATTACTAATATTTATACTACTCATATTAACTGAATTATTTAAACTTCCATTATTTTTATTATGAGAAATTTGACTTTCATTTAAACCTCCTTTTAATTTTAATTTATCTTTTTCTTTATCTTTATTTAAATCATCATCATCTTCTTGATGTTCAATATTAATAAAAATATGACTTCTATTAACTGCTTTATCATCTCTTCCTCTTGGAGGTTTTAAATCAATAATTATATTCTTATTTAAATTATAATTTAAATTCCTATAAAATTTCTGCATTTCTTTAGTAGTCAAATTCACATTATCATTCTTTGATCCTCTATCCATTATACTTTTTCTTGCTATAGAAACATATTTATTACTTTCTAATTTTTTATTAATTTCTTCCATATTAACATTATCAGAATAAACTTTATAAGTTTGAGGAATATTTTTAGGAAGTAAATCTTTCTCATTTAATGAAATATCAGAAAGAGAAATCTCCTCTTTATTATATAATGAAATATCTAATTTATTTTTACTATCTAAATCATTTAAAGGATTCTCAATTTCTTCCATATAATGTCTATCTTGATCATATTGTAAAAAATTTAAATAAGATCTTCTTCTTCCTAAAGTTGATATTGGTAAACCATTTAATGCTTCTTTTTGTAAAAATTCATTAATATTAAATTTATCTCTTAATTTTTGTAATCTTTCTTGTAAAATATTATCATTTTTCAATTTTAAAATATCAGGTAATCCTGCTTTTGGTCTAAAAAATGTAATATCATTATAAATTTTTTCTTCATCATTTAATGAAAGTTTCTTATCTAAAATAATTGAATTTTCATCCGATGAAAAAGAATGGATTGTTTTTCTTCTTGAATAAACTGATTTTTTATCATCTGAAATACTATCATCAACTAAAAGAGAATCATTATTTTTATCATCAACTGAATTATCTAAATTTGATAATGATAAATCAGTCATAAATGATAATTCTTGATTAATATGACTTTTATATTTTTTAGTTTGATAAATTTGTTTTAACATATCACGAGATACTAAATTACTAATTCTTTGTTTAGATTTTTTTTTAGTTGATAATGAATTTTTTCCTATTACAGATGACTTTCTTCTTACTTCTAATTCTTTATTTCTTTCTAATTTTTTATGTTCTTTTATTTCTGCTTCAAATGATAAATCTGGTTTAATTAATAATTGGTTTTGAATTAATCTTTCCATTTCTTTTTTTTCTAATTTTTGTCTTAAATTATTATCTTTTGTATCTATTACATTTTGACCAGCAATTTTTTGTAAATTTATTATTTCATCTTTTAAATGTTTTTGTGTATTATTAATTGAAATTTCAATTGCATCAGGATATATTTTTTCTTCAGGTTTTGGAATTTCTTCTTTACTTTCTAATCTTTTTAATTTATTATTTTCTTCATTTTCTTTTTTGAATTCTACATTTAAATTTTGTAAATTAACTGAACTTATTCTTACACTTACTCTATGACTTCCTCTTCTTTTATCTTTTTTCTTTTCTTTAATATTTCTAATTGAAGATTTTTTTTCTTCTTTTTTCTTTTCATCAATTAATCTATCAATTTCTTTTTGTTGTCTTTTAATATCTTTACATAAATGTGTTTCTTCATCATCAATCATTTCTTCAATTGTATATAATTCTTCAGGATTATTATTTGTCATAATATACATATCTTTTACTGTTTGATATACAATTGGAATATCTCTTCTATTTTTTGTTATATGAAATGCTTCATCATCAACTTTAAAATATAATTCACGTAAACTTTCACCACTTTTTTTTAAATTTTTATTCTTTAATGCTCTTTCTTTTTTTTTCTTTTCTTGTTTTTCCTTTTCTCTTAAATCATATCTACTTTTAATCAAAGCAAAAAAACTTTTTTTCCCAGTTAATTCTTTTCTAGTAACTTCAATTTTCTCAAATTCAGAATTAGTAACAGCAAGGAATAAATTAATTAAATAAAAACCTCCAATCATTTCATAAAAAATAAAATAAGCAAATATAATAATAGGATTGACTTGAATTTTATCTTTAAAAGTTCTGGAAACATAAGTAAAAATATCAGACCAACCTTCAAGAGTAACCATAACAAAAACAGTAACAAAACCATATAAAACATTATCAAAATTAATAACACCATTATTAGGATTTCTATAAGCTTTAACACAAATATATTTATTACCATTTTTATTAAATAAATTACAATCACTATCAAAAGTACACATTGTTTTTTTTTCAGTTAAAGATATTAAATAACCATAATTTAAACTCATACATCTTCTCAAAAATAAACCTTGCCACATTTGAACACCTGCAATAGCAAAAATAATAAAAAAGAAAAATAATACTATTGTAGTTTCTGCTAAATGTGAAATTGATGCTAAAAGTGCAATTACTAATTTACGAAGTCCTTTAACAGATTTTACTGTTTTTAAAGGACGAAGAATACGAAAAGCTCTTAATCCAGCTAAACCTGATATTTTTTTACCATTCATTACTCTTTCTAAAATCCAAGAAATCCATCCTACAAAAACAACAAAAAAATCAAGACAATTCCAATAATCTTTTAAATAAGCATTTTCTGTCATTACAAAACCATAAGCAATTACTTTTAAAAGACATTCAAATGTATACCAATATAAAAAATATTGATCAGAAGTATTTGCAATATTATGTTCATCTCTTGGATCTGATATTAAAATAAATATTGTATTTAAAATTATAATTAATAAAGAAAAATTATCAAAAAGTTGATTATCAACTAAAAATAAACACCAAAATCTTGCATAAACTAATCTTTTATTAAATTTTTTTCTACATTTTAAACAACACCAACGATCAAAATATCTTCTTGCTTGTTCTTCTTTTCTTAAAGGTTTAAAATCAATTACTTCTTTTGCTCCTAAATCAGCTTCATTTTCTAATGAAAAATGTGGTACTCCTCTTTCATTTTTTTTATCCATGAAATAATTATTTAATAATCTTCCTTTATATAATAATTTTTCAGTATTATTCATTATCATTTCTACTTTCTCACTTTCTACATTTTTCATTTTATCATATTTTGTTTTTAAATCTGTTATTTCTTTTTGTAATTCATCTGTATCTAAACCTTTTAATGCATTAACATCTTTTAATTTTTTTTTCTCTTTTAATTTCTTTTTAATTTCCATTCTTTCAACATCTTTTCTTATTTCTTCATCTTCTCTATCATGAATATTATCATATTCAAAATTAAAAACATCATTTTTAAAAAATTGTTCTTTATAAAATTTATCATATTCCATTAATTGACTTTTATCAGCTTGAATATTTTCTTCATCAACAGTATCATCATCAGATTCAAATAAATATTGTTCATCTAAATCAACATCATATTCATAACCTGAAATTTGTTCTTCTTCTTCTTCTTCTTTTTTTTCTTCAATATTAATTGGTCCATTAAACATTTCTTCTCTAACAGTTCTTTTTCTTACTTGTTTTATTGTAACTTGTCTTTGAGATAATTTTTTTAAATATTTCTTTTTTTGATTTTCACTTAATTCTGATAAATTATCATTATTATTTTCATCTTTATTTCTAATATCAAAATCTTTATTAAATTTTTTTGGTATATTAATTGATTTTACTGTCTTTTTTTTATCAAATACCCTTTTTTTATTCATATCTTCATTTAAATCAAATAAAGCTTCATTTTGTTTTAAATGATTTGTACTTAAAGAATCTAAAATTCGAGTTGCTTTTCTTGCATAATCTTTCCTATTATATTTTGGTTTATCTTTTTCTTCAAATATAAAACCTAATTGTTTTAAACTTTGTTTTAATTGTTCATCATTTTCTAAATCAGAAGGAGCTAAAGAATCAGTTTTTGAAACATCTAATCCTTCTTTTATTTTCTTTTCTTTTTGTGTTTGTTCATCTATTTGTTCATCTAAATTTTTTATATTTTGTTCACGTACTTTTGTTTGTTGTTCTAATAATTTTAAATATTGAATTTGTTTTTTTTTTCTTTGTTCTAATTTTTTTTTTTTATTTTCTATATTTCCTAATATTGATTTATCTTCTTTTTTTTTATTTTCTGGTTCGGATTCATTTTTTAAATTTTTTTCTTCTTCTAAATCAAAATCTAGTAAATTTAATTTTGTCATTTTTTTTTTGGATTGACTTTTTGAATTTTTATCTTCTTCTGTAAAATCATGTACTCCTCCTATTTTTACTCTAAATGAAGATTTTTTTGTATTTGATTGTCTTTCTAATTTTTTTTCTTCTTCTCCTTCAAAAATAGTTTTTTTTTCTTTTTCTTGTTTTAATTTCACTTCTTCTTCTTTTTTTTTCTTTTCTTCTTCTTTTATTTTTTTATCTTCTTCTTCTTTTTTTTTTCTTTCTTCTTCTTTTATTTTTCTTTCTTCAAATTCTTTTTTTATTCTTTCTTCTTCTTCTTTTCTTTTTTTTTCTTCTTCTTCTCTTTTTTTTCTTTCTTCTTCTCTTTTTCTTCTTTCTTCATCTCTTTTTCTTCTTTCTTCATCTCTTTTTTTCTTTTCTTCTTCTTTTCTTTTTCTTTCTTCTTCTTCTCTTTTTTTTCTTTCTTCTTCTTTTCTTTTTTTTTCTTCTTCTTCTTTTTTTTTTTTTTTTTCTTTTTTTTTTTTTTTTTTTTTTTTTTTTTTTTTTTTTTTTTTTTTTT
>JAEEGK010005231.1_pt1 | contig 31390 bp, 22 predicted proteins | sample 8958771 | NCBI WGS metagenome assembly JAEEGK01 (sample SAMN16246547, study PRJNA631951) | gut metagenome | biome: gut microbiome; feature: rumen; material: SC-attached | host: Bos | place: Iran: Karaj | collected 2018-10
GTTTACGGGTAGCAAGTAATCCGTGCATGGCTGGCAGGCCAATAAACGATGCACTTGTGCATTGCCGGTAGCGTTAGGGCTATGCCCGAAAAGGAAAAACCACCGGCTATGCCGGTGGATATTTATTTGCTCATTTATGACTTCTACGTAATCATATAATTCACCTATTGACATATTCAAAAAGAAATATATTGGCGTGTTCGTTTGTATCGCCATTAAAACAACCAGTTTTCGAATTTGTTTTACGTTTTTTAGTCCTAACCCAGAAAAAAACTTGCTACCTGCACAATAATATTCTTATAGTTGAATGATACGGCGAAAATGGAGTATCGTATAACCGGCAAATGCCAATTTACCATACTTAAAACTAGTCTGCTGATCCATCACTATCGTATTGGAAGCGAGTAAGGACATTGTTCTCAGGGTTTGCTCCTTATGAAGCTTGCTCCTTATTTCTCTCCAAAATTTTGCTCCTTACAATCTCCTCATTAATTTTTGAGCCGGTGCAGTGATAAAAAATGTGATGATGTCAAAGGCAATTGATACATGCGATTATTAAGGAATTTAAAGATTATACAGCAGGGAGCAATTTGCTGTACGAATCCCAGTGAGGCGTTCGTAATGAGAGGGTCGTAGGTTCAAATCCTATAAGTGGCTCCAAAGAAAACAAGCGGTTCCCGGGAAATTGGGAGCCGCTTTTATCATGCCTTTTTTCTTTTGAAAATGACCTGCCAATGACCTGTCTGAAAACGTTATTGCTTTTTTATTATTAATAGTACTTATCTATCCCTTTTTTGTCTTCATCCAGCAGCTGTTTGTAAATTTTGCGGTAATACTCCGACTGGGGACGGGTAAACTCATGATGAGGTCCCATACGCATGTCCCACTTTACCCAGGACCAGGGCTTGCCGTAGGAAAGGGAAATGGATACGGATGCGGCGTCCAGGGCGATTAAATCGGTTTCCCGGAAAGGTTCCCAGGTATCGATCTTGTATTCCCGGCCCAGGGCTTCCATATCATCCATCATCTGCGCGGGTATGATACGGTTCTGTGTTTTTTCCGGTGAGTTGTGCCAGGCTTTGAACCGACTCTCGAACAGTGCTTCTGTTTTACTCTTGCGGCTCAGGTCAATAAAATGGTGTCCGCCGCTGGAACTGCCGGCGCTGCTGTAGTGGCACTGCAAAAGCTGCCCCAGCATTACCGTTCCGTCATAGAGCTTTTGCCCGTTGTCTTTGGCCAGCTGTTCCATAAACGCTGCTAGTTTTTCATCGGGAACCTCTTTACGGAAGGGACTGTCTTTGCCGGCCCGGTTCAGTGTGATATGTTTCCCGTTCTTGTATTCCACATAAAGCAACCGGAGCTGTTTCACTTCAGTGGGGTCCGTTGTGGCGGCAGCGATATTGATTCCGCCTTTCTGCAACAGCTGGTCAAGATCGGCCAGTGCTTTTTCATTGACAGTAAAGCTGCAGCCCCGTGGAAAGATGCGTTCATTTTTCTTCGGCGCCTCTGCGCCCGGCTTCATTCCTGTAAAACCGGAAGAGGAGGGTGGAGGACTAAATCTTGATTTTATGGTGCGCATGGTGCAGAGGATTTTATCCCCGTCCCGTTCCATGATTAACTCATAGCAATAATTATTATGCAAAAATGAAATCTCGCTTTTCTGTATCTCGCTGGGAGTAAAGGATATATCCGGTTTCTGTTCCGGTTTTTGCGCCGGTTTATCTTCTGCCCCGGTACATCCCTGCAGGCCAAACAGACTGCAGAACAGCAAAAAGAGTCCGAATTTCCAGAATCGCATGATGACACCTCCCGTTTTGCGTTTTCTTATTAACATATTTCCAACTAAAACTACAAATTCTGCTCATCATTTGATGATAGCGGCGTTACGTTCGCCTTACACGTTTATTGTATCAAAAAGAAAAAGTAAAGGAAAGATTTGTTTCAATTATCTTTATTGCTGTTATGCGATTTGCCTTTTTGCCGTGGTAGTATGTTATAATAATATATAACATAATGGTAACAAGGTGCATAGTATGAAAAACGCTGGTATAGGCGCTTTCAGAAAAATCGCAAAAAGCACCGGTCAGCGTACAGACGAAAGATATCAGTGTTTCTTAAATTTAAATCTGTTGCAGGAGGGGAAGTACGAGCATGAAGATTAAGACGGTTGCCATTCTTGGCGCGGGAGCGATTGGTTCCTATTTTATCTACGGTTTTTCCGCCGCGCCGGATATCGATTTTTGCCTGATTGCCAAAGGGGAGCGGAAAGAACGGCTGGAAAAGGAAGGGCTCTGCATCAATGACAAAATTTATAAACCGAAAGTAAAAACACCGGAGGAGGCAAAGGGTGTAGACCTGTTGCTGGTGTCCACAAAGTATAACGGACTGCGTGACGCGTTGGAAGACATTCGTACGGTGGTAGCGCCTCATACCACAGTGCTCAGTCTGCTGAACGGCATTGACAGTGAAGAAATCATCGGGACGGTAATTGATCCGGCACGGATAGCTTACAGTCTGATGCGTATTAACTCGGAACGGAAGGGTAACAGTGTAACGTTTAATGCAGAGAAAACGCCGGGTCTGTTTGTGGGAGAAAAGGATTCCCGGGAAGAGTCGGAACGGCTGCTGGCCATCCGTGAGCTGCTTGCCAAAACGCCGCTTCGTTACCATTTCTGTGAAGACATTATTTCGGAACAGTGGCTGAAATTTACCTTAAATATTGCCTATAATTTGCCTCAGGCGGTCCTCGGCACGGGATACGCTTCCTATTTTGACAGCGAGCATGTGGGCTTTATCCGGGACCGGCTGGAAGCGGAGGCCCGCAAGGTGGCGGCAGCCTACGGCATTTCCTACGGCCCGCTGGAAAATACCCGTCCCCGCTGGCTGGAAAGGGCGCGCTTCTCCACATTGCAGGATCTGGAAGCCAAACGTCATACGGAAATCGACATGTTCTGCAAGGTACTGATGGAAAAAGCGGCCGCAAAAGGGCTGGAGGTTCCCTTTGCGGAATACACCTATCATGCGATTAAGGCACTGGAAGAAAAGAATGACGGGAAGTTTGATTATCAATAAACTGAACTGTCAGCCTGAGCAAGATACAAAAGAGTGGGAAAGGAATAATTTTCCTGTAAACAAAAATCCGCCAAAGAGTTTGTAAAGACACTTTGGCGGATTAACTATTTCCCGGGAAATAGCATATTTTTTTGTATTTTATTTATCTTCTTCTACTTCTTTCTTCCATCTTGCGGCTTTCATTTCACCGGCTGCGTAATCGTCTACCATGGCATTTACGGCCCGGAAGTTGGCCTTTACGCCGGTTTTGGTGTTTTTGTATTTTACGGCATTTTCTTTTTTGATGCCGATGTTCTGCGCAGCTGCGGCTGCGTCGATGTTGGCGCCTAAGAAGACAAATTCAAAATTCTTTTTCTGCAGTTCGGAAATCAGCGCTTTTACTTTGGCGTAGGTCCATTCTTTGGAGGCGTTTTCCTTGCCGTCCGTGGTGATGACCACCAGCACTTTGTTGCCTTTGGCATCGATGTCTGGCAGGGTCTTCAGCTGGGAAAGTGTGTTGCCTACGGCGTCCAGCAGGGCCGTGGTGCCCTGGGGGGTATATTCTTTTTCTGTGATGTTTTTCACCTTGTTCAGGTCGGTGCGTTCATAAATGGTGGAAACCGCGTTGTTAAACATGACTGCGGTAACCTTCACCGGCAGATTGCTTTCCCGTTGTTTGTCCAGCATGGAGTTGAAGCCGCCGATGGTGTCTTTTTCCAGGCCGTACATGGAACCGGATTTGTCCAAAATCAGCACCAGGTCCATGGAAGTGGCCTTTTCAGCTTTTTTCTTCTGTTCGGCAGGTACTTCGGTTTCTGTGGTTTCAGCGGCATAAATCTTGGTACCTTCAGGAATGCCTTCCTTGACTGGGGGCGTTTTCGAAGAAGAAGCAGCAAACGCTGTCATGAAACAGGCGATGGACAGAAGAACAGCACACATGATGGCTATTTTTTTCATGATTAATTCCTCCCGTGAAGTAACTGGCTGATTTATAAAACTTCAGATAAAATGGAATCAGATTACGCTGTCATCAGGGCATGCCTTTCATGACGCAGCTGCTTTTCCTATTTCCCAATTACAACTATTATAAACCCATAATTTGTCAAATTTATGTTTTTCGCAATTTATGTTTTTGAATCCGGCTTGTGAAATGTTTTGAAAATCTTTCAATAATTCCCGAAAAGGGTGGCACTATTATTTTTTCTCCGGTTCTTTCCGTTTGGGTTTCAGTTTGCTCAGGCCTTCGTTGCCGATGATGATCAGGTCGTCTTCTTGCATGGCGTATATCTGGTTGGGGCTGTTTGTTTTGTGTATTTTTTGTCCGACACACCAGCGCTCCAGTACGGGATGCCACCCGTATTCGTTGTAGGCGGCGTCGTGGAATTTACGGTTGCGTGCTGCGATGGCGATTACGTTATCGGCCGGGGCCAGGCTGTCCATAAAGACAAAGAATTTTACTTTGCGGTTGTTGGTTGTGACAAATTCAAACGACTTTCCGTTTTGTTTAATCTGCATGTCGCGGGTTATGTCGAAACGGCTTTCCTGTTCTTTATAGGAGCTGTCTTTCTGTTTTTCCCGCACAAGGGTGCGGGCAGGGTAATGGATGGTAAAGGGCGCTTTGCCTTTGTAGTCCTGCCACTGTTTGTGTTCAAGTTTGTCGCTTCCGTGGATTGTCAGGGATTCAACGGCCAGGGAGTCGTACCCGTTCATCGGCCACCGGGGGTTCTCGCCCCAGGCAGCGCGGCTGGCCGCTTCCACGTCTTTTTGCAGCTCATCCGGGAAACGCTGCAGATCCAGGCGTACGCGGCTGCCGAATTGTTCCGCCGCCGTCTCCATCACCGCCCGGCGCAAGGGAGACCCGGTGTAGATAAAATGCAGGGAGACGGAATAATTTTTGTTTTTAAAAGAGTCTTTGGCAAAGGCGTCCATGTCCTTAATCGTAACGGGAAGCACGCCACTGAGTTCGCTGTCTTCGTTGCTGCCCCCGATTGGCGGCTTTTTGCCGTGCATATCCACCCGGGACGAGATGTGAACCACCGGTTTTACCGCGGTCCATTGCAGCCCCAGCATGTCGTTGACCAGAGCGGCTGTTTTTGCCGCGTATAAATCAGCCCGTTCGGAGGTATAGATGTCTCCTGTTTTTGTGTTGACGGCGAACTTCAGCTTTTTGCTGCCGGACTGGTATTCGCCGCTTACAAATTCCGTCAGTTGCAGCTGGTGGTTCTCGCCCAGATATTTCACGCTGGAAACCTCTTTGATTTTTGCGTTGGGATCCGTTTTGGCAAGGTATTCTTTAAAAATTTTTATTGCGCTGTCGTACTGTTTGTCCTGTTCGGAGGAAGTGAAGTCATCCAGATAACATCCGGAAAAGGACAGGCAGAAAAGGATTGCCAGGCAGAAGGTCAGCAGTCGTTTCATAGGACGGTTTCTCTCCTTTCTCTGGGATCGTTGTCTTGTGCGGGAAATACTGATTCCATGGGCTGTCGGTTTTCAGTAAAAGAAGCCGGATGGAGCAGCGTCTCCTTAATTTTTTGGACAAAGAAATTTGCTGATATATCGTATTTATATTATAAGATATCTGTGTTAAAATAGCTATAATAAATTATCAGCGGTTATCGTGTGATTGCAATGGAGAGAATTACCGGAAGCCTGCAAAAAGGAGCCGGTGTTTTTGAAACAGCGATTCTGTAATTATGTTATCTTAGGAGGTGCTGTATCATGAAAAAAATAATCATCACTCTTATTGCTATGTTCCTGATGCTTAGTGCTGCATTACCCTGTTTTGCGGAACCGCCGGCAGCGGGAGTACTTCCTTCCATAAAAATGGAACAGCAGAAAAAGGAGTATCGGACACCGCAGGGACAGGTCTGTATCGTCACCGATTACACCCGCCTGGTCGTGGAGAATGCGGACGAATTTCCGGCCCTGGCAAAAAAGCTGGAGCAGGTGCATAACCGGGAGTGGAGTTACCGTATGACAGACGAAGCAAAGGAAGATTACAAGGATGCGGTGGAACTGAAAATGCACCGCCCGGAAGATTATATGTATTTCCTGCTGGAAGAAAGAATCTGGCAGAGATATCTGGACCGGAACATTCTGAGCCTCTACGTAGAGTATTATCAAAGCAGGGGCGGGGCTCATCCGAATACCGATATCTTTACCTACAACCTTGACCCGGTGACCGGCAATTTCATAACGATGGACGACGCGCTGGCTCCCGGCAAACGGAACGAGTTCCGTGATAAGTATGTGAAGCCGGCCCTGGAAAAGGTTAAAAAGGAGCGGCAGTTGTTTTATTACGATAACTACAAGACCGTTGTGGACAACCTGTTCCAAAGGGATTATGCCGGAGAACCGCCTCTGACATGGACTTGGGGTGCTGAAGGAATTACCATGATCTTCCCGGCGGATACCCTGGGGCCTGCCGTAATGGGACCGGTTGAGGCCTTCATTCCCTTTAAGGGGAACGAAAAGCTGTTCAATGAAAAGTATTTGAAATGACCCGCAGTTTTTACTTATGATAGTTACGCTTTCAGGCTTGCGTTTATGGTAACGTCTGAAAGCGTTTTTTAGTTTGGCTGGCAACGGAGATTTTTATATACACAACCTTGCTGAAATGGTGTTTTCTATCTAATTATAAGTTGCTTTAAAGCGAATTTCATATTATAATGAACATTATTATTGTGACATATTCGTGAAAACATTAGCACAAAATTCATTTTAGAGACTTGGGGGACATTCATTTGAATCAGGAAAAGGAAAGAAATAATTTTACGGGAACGCTTGGTTTTGTTCTGGCTTCGGCGGCCAGTGCCATTGGCCTGGGAAATATCTGGCGGTTTCCGTTTCTGGCGGCCCGCGACGGAGGCGGTTTGTTTTTGGTTTGTTACCTGTTGCTGGTTGCAACGTTTGGTTATACACTGCTGTCTTCGGAAATTGCAATCGGGCGTAAAACCCGGCAGGGTCCGTTAACGGCGTATACCCTGATGGATAAGCGGGGCTCTGTCATTGGTGTGCTGGCCTGTATGGTGCCGGTTTTGATTTTGCCGTACTATTGTGTCATCGGCGGCTGGGTGATAAAGTATCTGGCGGCATTTGTCAGCGGAGCCGGTCTGGCTGCTGCGGGGGATAAATATTTTACCGGTTTTATCACCAGTACTTGGGAGCCGATTTTCTGGTTTGCGATTTTTATGGCGGCGGTTGTATTTATTATTTATCTTGGCGTGGAACAGGGGATTGAAAAGTATTCCAAAGTATTGATGCCGGTTTTTTTCCTTATGATTATCGGGGTATCGCTGTACTCTCTCACGTTAAGCTATACTGATGCGTCCGGCGTGACGCGCACGGGGTGGGAAGGTTTTCTGATATATACGGTTCCCAATCTGGAAGGTGTTACCTTCAGCAAATTTCTGAATGTACTGATGGATGCCATGGGACAGCTGTTTTATTCTATTTCGGTTGCGATGGGCATTATGGTTGCTTACGGCTCCTACGCAAAAAAAGATGTGGACCTGAGCCAGTCTATCAATCACATTGAACTGTTTGACACCCTGGCTGCGTTTCTGGCCGGTGTCATGATTATTCCGGCTGTCTACACTTTTATGGGTAAGGAAGGTATGTCCGCGGGTCCGTCGCTGATGTTTATCTCCCTGCCTAAGGTGTTTGCTGCCATGGGCTCTGCCGGGACGGTTGTGGGAATTGTTTTCTTCGTCATGGTAACCTTTGCGGCGCTGACTTCCGCCATGTCGGTGCAGGAAGCTATCGTAGCGAGCTTTATGGATCGGTTCCACTGGGAACGCTCCAAGGCTACACTGCTGATTGGTCTGTATGCTCTGATCGGCGGTATCATCGTATGTCTGGGCTATAATGTGGCCTATTTCGAACTGCCGCTGCCCAACGGCGCGGTGGCCCAGATCCTGGATCTGATGGATTATATCAGTAATATTGTGTTCATGCCGCTGGTGGCCATTGGCGAATGCCTGCTGATCGGCTGGGTTGTAGGAGCGGACTGGATCATTGAAGAAATCGAGCAGGGGAAATATACATTTGGGCGTAAAGGCATGTACCGGGTCATGGTCAAATATGTTACGCCGGTACTGCTGTTTGTATTATTCTTACAGGCTTTTGGCGTGTTTAACTGATGCGGGTTTAACCGGGAAGTTTTCAGAGGAACGGCTTTCCGGAAGCCGGCCGGTGTGTGGAAGAGGGGATTGTGTTTTATGCAGGGGAAAGAGAAAGCTGCCGTAAATCCTGATACCGTAACGAGTGAAGTGCAGCTGCAGAAAGAGCTGGACAAAAAGGCACAGGAATTACTGGAAGAAAAGGAAGCGGACTCCCGTATGCGGACCTATATCGGTCCTATGAGTAAAATATTGGTCGTACTGCTCTGCGTCTGGACGGTATTCCAGCTGTATTTTACAACGCTGGGCGCAATCAGTGCCATTAACCTGCGGGCATTTCACTGTATCTTTTTGCTGCTGTTCACATTTTTGTTGTTTCCTACATACAAAAAAGAAAAGCGTGTGCGGAATTTGCCGCCGGTTTGGGATATGCTTCTGATTTTACTGGGCGCCGGTTCTTTCGGTTACCTGATTATGAATTTCACCCGCATTGCCCAGACGGGGGGACGGGTGGATTCTTTTGAGGTAGGCATTGCGGCGGTGGCGCTGCTGGTGGTGTTTGAGGCGGCCCGAAGGGCGTCCGGCAATCTGGCGCTGCTGGCACTGATTTTTTTGGGGTACAACTGGTTCGGCGCATTTCTGCCGGGGCTGCTGGGACATAACGGCTTTACCCTGAAGCGGGTGCTGATCACTCAGTTCTGGGGGACCCAGGGTGTGCTGGGCACCGGTATCGGTGTGTCAGCTACGTACATTTTCCTCTTTGTTGTGTTTGGAGCGTTCCTAAAACACAGCGGCTTTTCCAAATTCATTAACGATTTTTCCCTCACATTAGTAGGCCAGACTCCCGGCGGTCCGGCGAAGGTGGCGGTAGTAGCCTCTGCCCTCATGGGTATGATCAACGGTTCCGCCATTGCCAACGTGGCGACGACAGGAACCATAACCATTCCCCTGATGAAACGGACCGGATATCGGAAAGAGTTTGCCGGAGCGGTGGAAGCGGTGGCTTCTACCGGTGGACAGTTCTGTCCTCCTATTATGGGCGCAGTCGGCTTTGTTATGGCGGAATTTTTGAACCTGAGTTATACGAAGGTCATGCTGGCGGCGATCATGCCGGCTTTCCTGTATTATCTGGGGCTGTTGATGTCTGTACACTTTGAAGCAAAACGGCTGGGGCTTTCGGGTCTGTCGAAGGAAAACATTCCCGATGCGATGAAAGTAATCCGGGAGCAGGGACATCTGGTGATTCCCCTGGTTGTATTGATTGCCCTCATGTTTGCGGGTTACACGCCTTTGTATGCTGCGGTCATTGCTATTTTTGCTACCATCGGGGCCAGCTGGATCCGGAAAGAGACCCGCATGACCTGGAGCAAGATTATCGAAGCCACGGTGGAAGGGGCCAAGGGCGCCATCTCCGTTGGCGTCTGCTGCGTCATCATCGGTGTCATCATCGGCACGGTGACCCTCACCAGCATGGGTCTCAACATGGGTTACCTGATCCTGAATGTAATTAACAACGACAATATTTATGTGACGGGCCTTCTGGTCATGATCATGTCCACAATCCTGGGAATGGGCGTGCCCGGCGTGGCCGCTTATGTAATTGTGCAGGCGGTGGCGGTTCCGGTGCTGATCAAGGCCGGCGTGCTGGCGATTACTTCTCATTTGTTCTGTCTCATCTACGCCTGTCTGTCCAACATCACCCCACCGGTTGCCATGAGCGCCTATGTTGCTTCCGGTATTGCAGGCTCCGACCAGACGAAGACGGGGCTGTGGGCTGTGCGGTTAGGGCTGATCGGTTTTATCATTCCTTTCTTTTTCCTGGATAACCCGGTGCTTTTGATTGGGGTAGATCCAAACGCAGCGCTGACGACAACCTTATGGACTGTGTTCACTGCCAGTGTGGGAACCATTGCCCTGGTGGCCGGACTGGAAGGCTGGCTGGTGCAGAAATGTAATGTGCTGGAACGGATTATTCTGGTGGCCGCGGCGCCGGCTATGCTTTATCCGGGGATGTTTACCGATTTTGCAGGCCTGATTTGCCTGGCGGTAATCGGAGCATTGCAGTTTATAAGAGGGAAGAAAGAGTAAAAATATTAGTTTGTTGAGCATATGGTTTTACGCAGGGAAAAGTACTGAAGCAAAACATCGGGAGTATTTGCGTAGTTTTATGAGATGAAATTTGCCGTAACGGCGAGATTGTTTGAGGGGCGAAGCCCCGAGTTTCGAAGCCGTAGGCAAATGAGTCCATAAAACAGCAAATGCGGACGGTTTTGCGAAGTCTTTTCCTGACGTAATCATTTTCTTAAGGAAACACTGTTATTTTTCCGGGAAAAGATATATAATAATTCAAGTAGCATTACCTGAACATGTTAATTTTTTTAGGAGGAGAAGAAATATGAAAAAATCCTTGAAACGCATAGTAAGCGCATCTTTGGCCACCATGTTAATGGTAGGGGCATTAACTGGCTGCGGCGGCGGTGACAAAAAGGCGGAAGCACCGAAGAAAGCTCCTGCGGCAGCTACGGATAAAATTAAGATTAATTTCCCGACGGCTTCTGCGTCCGGCGCCCTGTATGCAGTAGGCGCTGCCATTACCAATAACTGGAATAAAACCGTTCCTTCTGTAAGTGCAGCCAGCCAGGCATCTGCCGGTGGTATTGCCAACCTGAACATGGTTTCCGATGGGGAAGCCCAGGTTTCCATCGCAATCAGCAGCAATGCATATCAGTGCATGAACGGCACGGACAGCTTTAAAGGCCACGCTTATAAAGACCTGAAAGCCATTGCCGGTCTGTACCTGAATCCCAACCAGGTGGTTGTGACCAACAAATCCGGTATCACCAAACTGGAAGATGTGAAAGGCAAACATTTTGCGGTTGCTTCTGCCGGTTCTTCCGTTTACAACGAATGCCAGACTCATTTCACTGCAGCCGGCATCAAATTCCCGGATGAAATCAAAGCGGAATACATCGCCTTCGGCGGCGCAGCCGATATGCTGCAGAACGGCACGATTGACGGCGCATGGATTATGTCCGGCACCCCGGCTTCTGCTGTTTCCCAGGCGCTGAGCTCGAACTGCCGTCTGGTGAACATCAGCGATGATATTATTAAGAAACTGCAGGAAAAATATCCCTGGTATGTTAAATACACTATCCCCGCAGGCACCTATCCGAACCAGAAAGAAGCCGTTAACACTTCCGCGATTAAAATGGTTATGTTCTGCCGCCATGATCTGAAAGACGAAACCGTTTACCAGATGACCAAATCTTTCTGGGAACATATTGATGAATTAGGCCAGGCTCAGAAAAACCTGAAAGGCCTGAAACCGGCTGAAGCAGTAAAAGATATTGCCAAGATCCCCCTGCATCCCGGCGCTGAAAAATACTATAAGGAAATCGGCGTGCTGAAATAATATTATAGGAAACGCTCAGGCACGACATGTGCCCGGGCGTTTTTTTATGAAAAAAGTCCTTATTCCATGAAATGAGGTGAAATCTTGAAAAGAAAAGTTTTGCTTTTAACAATTATAGGTTTGGTATTATTTCAGAATTCTTTTTTTGCTATGAAAGGTTATTGCTCCCAGCCTGCTGAAGCAGGCGGTAATGTTGAAGTGGTGGAAGTGGAAGAAAGCAAAGAAGCAGAAGAAGGCAAAGAAGCAGAAGAAAGCAAAGAAGCGGAAGAAAGCAAAGAAGCGGAAGAAGGCAAAGAAGCAGAAGAAGGCAAAGAAGCAGAAGAAGGCAAAGAAGCAGAAGAAGGCAAAGAAGCAGAAGAAGGCAAAGAAGCAGAAGAAGGCAAAGAAGCAGAAGAAGGCAAAGAAGCAGAAGGAAAGTAAAGAAACCGTTGACTCGAATCGACGGGCAGGGAAAAGCCTGTTCATGATGCTAACCAGATTTAATTTTAACAGATTACATTGGCTATACAAACAAAGGTTAATATGCTAAAATTCCTATATAAAGGAATTGGTGTTTCACGTGAAACAGCTACAGACAGTTAAAGAAAACGTCAGGAAGTTTTTTCAATAAATAGAACGGTTGGGACTTGGGGGAGCGCCCTGGTCCTGTATGAAAATAAAAATATTTTCTGAAGCCGAAATGCGAGGGAGCCCGTGTGCCGGGCTGAGAGGATGCCAGAGATCATCGACCGCCGGTTTGTATGAGTGAAGATAGTTCCATTTCATGCATATCGTTCCTGAAACGCATTTTGGTTTTGGCATGCAAGGCGCGATATGCAGTCGCGCTTTTATTATTTTTTGTATCTTTTTGGAATTGAGAGGCATGGTTGCAGTATTCAATATCTTATAGCGAAAGAATGGGGGATTAAAATGAAAAAGATAGTTGCTTTTATCATGTTTCTTTGCCTTTTCGTGGGTTTGCTGGCTGGCTGTGGAAGCGAAAAGAAAAGCAGTACCGGAAGTAATGAGATTAAGGAACTGAAGATTGCCGTTTCTCCTTATCAGGATGCAGAGACGGTCAAAACAGCTGTAGGTCCGTTAAGTACAATGTTGCAGGGGAAGCTGAAAGAAAAAGGCTTTGCGGTCGGCAAGGTGTCCGTCAGCGTGGGCACGTCCTACAGCGCGGTCGGGGAAACCTTAAGTGCGGGCAGCGCGGATGCGGGTTTCGTTTCCGGCGCGACCTATGTGTTGTTTGACAAGGAAATCGATGTACTGCTCACGGCGTTGCGGCAGGGGATCAGTAAGGATACAACAGACGTAAAAATCTGGAACGAAGGGGAGCCGGAAAAGTTTAACGACAGGCTTGTCCAGCATTACCGCTCTGTGCTGGTGACGGGGCCTTCCGCCAAGGGAAAAGCCTTGCTTGAAAAGGTGAAGAAGGGGCAAAAGCCTTCCTGGGAGGAACTGAACGGGCTGACCTGGACAGTGATGAGCCCTGCTTCCGCTTCGGGCTACCTGTATCCTTCCCTGTTTTTGAAAAAGGAATACGGGAAAACGATTGCTGACCTGGCCCATGTGGTGCAGGCAGAGTCTTATACCACATCCATGGCGCGGCTGGCTTCCGAGCAGGCGGACATCGCGGTGGCCTTTTCCCACATACGGATCCGCAATGAAAAGAACTGGCAGACAAAGCTGGGGGGCGAGGATACGATCTGGAAACAGACGGGCATCATCGGCGTGACGGATAAGATTTATAACGATACGGTCTGTGTGAGTAAAACGTCCAAAATCATGCAGGACCAGAAGTTCCGGAAGGCTTTCGGAGAAGCGTTGATTGAAATCGGAAAGACCAAAGAGGGGCTGGATGCGCTGAAGATTCTGGGTCACAAAGGCTACGACTGGGCCGATGCGAATAATTATGAAGACGAACGCCGGGTACAGCGGGAACTGAAAGGGAAGTAAACAACTTGTGATGCGATGCCGTTGCATTATGCGGTATGTTGGCAGGTCCTTGGAGGTTTGCCGGAAAAGCGGCACGAACGGATTAGTGAATGGATGATTGGTACCTGAGATATTACGTTAAGGTGGTTCGCGATGCTGGAGTTAAAAAACATAACTCATCAATTTCATAAGGACGAACCGGTTTTGCAGCAGGTTTCCCTGCAGATTACAGAAGGGGAGTTTGTGGCCGTAATCGGGCGCAGCGGGGCAGGGAAGACAACTCTGCTGAAGTTGTTCAACGGGATGGTGACACCGCAGCAGGGCACGGTCTGGGTAGACGGGGAGTGCCTGTCACACTGCAGCGGAAAAAAACTGCGGCAGATACAGCAGAAGATTGCGGTAATCTATCAGGATTTCTGTCTGGTTCCCCAGTCGACGGCATTGGAAAACGTGCTGCACGGAGCGCTGTGCCGGAATCCGTTCTGGCGCGTCATGACGGGCTGCTTTTCGGAACAGGATCAGGAAAATGCGAAAGCGGCTTTGGCTAAAGTCGAGCTGGCTGAGAAAGCGGATGCATTGGTTTCCACCTTAAGCGGAGGCGAGAAACAGCGGGTTGCCATCGCCCGGGCGCTGCTGCAGCAGGCCCGCATCATCCTGGCGGACGAACCGGTGGCCTCGTTGGATCCGGTGGCCTCGGAACAGGTTCTTTCATTATTAAAATCCCTGCAGCAGGAGAACAAGCTGACGGTGGTTATGAACAGCCACAATACAGTGCAGGCCGCGCAGTATGCGGAACGGATCATCGGCTTAAAGCAGGGCGTTGTGGTAAAAGACGCCCCTGTTTCCGCCTGGGATGAAGCCTCCTTTGCGGATGTTTACGGAGGCGCGCTATGAAACTGCGGAGCCTGTGTGCTGTCTGCAAGGATTTCATTGCAATTGTGAGAAGAGGGCTGAGATAAGTGGCAGAGTATGGCTATCAACAAAAAGTTTTTACTGAAGTTGTTGTATAAGAGGGAAAGAAATGAAACGGTCCTATTTTGTCCGCAGTATAATAGTTGTGCTTTGTCTGCTGGTATCCTTATGGCAGACAGAGTTTTCCCTGCCCCTTTTATGGGAGAGGGGACATTACTTTATTGATACTGTCGGCAGGATGTTCCCTCCGGATATTTCCTTTCTGGATGTGATTCTGGTTCCGCTGCGGGATACGGTGTATATTTCCCTTCTGGGAACCGTTTTTGGCGGAATCATCGGAGCAGCGGGGACAGTACTGTGTAACGGGTATGTGAATCAGTGGAAAGCTGTGCGGATTGCCCTTAAGACGGCAGTACACGTGTTTCGATGCATTCCCGTGCTAATCCTGGCCTTGCTTTGTACGTTTGTGTTCGGTCTTGGCATGTGGTCCGGCATCATAGCGGTCACCCTGTCCACCGGGGCAGTGCTTTCCCGGTTGGGATACGAAGACAGCGAGAACGCGGACCTGCAGACGGCCCGTGTGTTGGAATATGCGGGGGCAGGGCGCCTGAAAGCCTGGTGGGTCTCTGTGTGGAAGCAGATACTTTCGGGTTATCTTGCCAACCTGCTGTATCTGTTGGAATCCAATGTGCGTAACGCTGCGGTGTTGGGTTTTGTGGGGGCGGGAGGCATAGGTCTTTTGCTAAATGAGAAGCTGGCCTGGCGGGAGTACTCCAAATTGGGCATGATTCTTTGCGTGTTATATCTGGTAGTGTTGGCAACGGAGAGTTTAAGCGGGTTCCTGCGCGTTCGTCTGGTAGAATCGGAAACAAAACATAAAATAGGGTATGTCCCCGTGATTCTGTGCGCTTTTTTCATCATTTTCTCTTTTTTAAACGCCTTTCCGGCCATGTCAGATGTGAACAAAACCGCGCTGGAATCTATTGTTGAAGGAGTTGTAAATCCGGATATTACAATGATGTTTTCTCCGGACCCGGATGCGGTGCCAGCCTTGTTATTTGAAAGCCTGTGCATTGCTTTTTTGGGAACTCTCGGAGGAACTTTATTCGCCCTTCTGTTATCTGTTTTTTCCTGTTTCCGCTTTTTTGGTTTTGCAGCACTGTTGGTTCGTCTGCTGTTGCTTGTGTTCCGTTCGGTGCCGGTCCTTGTTTACGGGTTGCTGTGGATCCGGGTGACCGGCCCCGGGCCGTTTGCCGGCGTGCTGACCATGGCTCTGTGCAGCATCGGTCTTTTGGCCAAACGCTTCCTGATTGCCATTGACAGCATTGACTTGAAACCGTACTATGCGTTACGTGCTTCAGGTGTTAATCTTCTGGCGGCTGTGCGTTGGGCTGTGGTTCCCCAGATACTGCCGCACTATTTGTCCGCCGTTATCTACCGCATGGACATCAACCTGCGGGAAGTTGCCGTATTGGGCCTGGTTGGTGCGGGCGGCATCGGTACTCCTTTGGTTCTGGCTATGAATCACTACGAATGGAAACAGGCAGGCGCGCTGCTTTGGGGCCTGATACTGGTGGTGGCTGCGGCAGGAGCCGTTTCGGAAAAATACCGCAGGGCGTATCGGTTGCGTAAAGTCAGGTAAGCAGGTATGGTAGTACGATGCCTCTTGCGTAATGGAAAACACAATGACGATTGTTCCAATACGTGAAAAGGAAAGAATGTAAACATAATTCGAATCCATTCTGTTGTTTCAAAAGAAATATTAACGCAAAGAAATATAAAGCAAAATAAAAACTGTACAAAGCAAGTGGAATTTCCATTGCCTTGTACAGTTTGTTTTTTTAATTATTCGCAAAAGCGCTTTTAAAAACCGGTTTCGCGTTTAAAACGAAAGTAAAGAATGTTCAACAGAAACACATCTGATTATGATTCTGTTTTGCTTTCTACAATTACTCTTCCCCGGGAACCCGGACAATGGCGCCTTCTGCGGCGGAGGATACCAGCGCTGCATAGCGGGCCAGGTAACCGGTCTTTACTTTGGGGGGCGGGCATTTCCATTTTGCCCGGCGTTTTTCCAGTTCTTTGTCGGAAACCTTAACGTTTAATGAACGTTTCGGGATGTTGATCTCGATGATGTCGCCTTCTTCGATTAACGCAATGTTGCCGCCTTCACGGGCTTCCGGAGAGATATGGCCGATGCAGGCGCCGCGCGTTGCACCGGAGAAGCGACCGTCGGTGAGAAGGGCAACGTCTTTATCCAGTCCCATGCCGGCCAGTACGGAGGTGGGATTCAGCATCTCCCGCATGCCCGGGCCGCCTTTGGGTCCTTCATAACGGATAACGACTACATCACCCTTGTTAATCTTTTTGGCGCAAATGGCTTTGATAGCTTCGTCTTCCGAGTTAAATACCCGGGCCGGGCCGGAATGTACCAGCATCTCTTCCGCTACGGCACTCTCCTTTACAACAGAGCACATGGGTGCGATGTTGCCGGTCAGTACAGCGATGCCGCCGGTCTTGCGGTAGGGGTCTTCCACGGTGCGGATTACATCCGGACGCGTAATGACCGCGTTTTTGATCAAAGTGCCGATGGTCTTACCGGTGACAGTCTTGCAGCTCTTGTTGATGAGTCCCACTTTGCTCAGTTCGTTCATGACCGCAGAGATGCCGCCGGCTTCGTTCAGGTCAATCATATGATGGAACCCGCCTGGGCTCAGTTTGGTCAGGTACGGAGTCTTCTTGGAGATTTTGTCAAACAGGGACAAAGGCAGCTTGAGGCCGGCTTCGTGGGCGATAGCCGGTAAGTGCAGTGCCGTGTTGGAACTGCCGCCGATAGCCATGTCCACGGTGATGGCGTTCTTAAAGGCGTTCATGGTCATGATATCCCGGGGCAGGAGCTGTTCTTTAACCAGGCGGACAATGGTTTCACCTGCTTTTTTAGCCAGACGGGCACGGTCACCCTGGAAGGCTGCCGGAATGGTTCCGTTGCCGGGCAGGCCCATGCCTAACACTTCGGTGAGGCAGTTCATGGTATTGGCGGTGAACAGGCCGGCGCAGCTGCCGCAGCCGGGGCAGGAGCAACGCTCAATGCGGGACAGTTCTGCTTTATCAATTTTGCCGGCTTCAAAACGGCCGGCTGCTTCAAACGTGGTGGAAATGGAAATGTCTTTTCCCTCATAACGACCGGGGAGCATGGGTCCGCCGCTGCAAAATACAGCAGGGATATTCAGGCGCAGCGCAGCCATCAGCATGCCGGGTACAATTTTATCGCAGTTGGGGATTAGCACCATGCCGTCAAAGGCGTGGCCGTTGATTTGCGCTTCAATGCTGTCGGCGATCAGTTCGCGGCTTGCCAGAGGGTACTTCATCCCTTCATGGCCCATGGCGATGCCGTCGCAAAGGCCAATGGCTGGAACTTCAATGGGTACGCCGCCAGCTGCGAGGATGCCGTATTTTACCATTTTGGCCTGGTCGTCCAGATGGGCATGACCGGCAATGATATCAGTCTGGGAATTAACAACTGCAATCAGCGGCTTTTTCAAGTCTTCGTCGCTGAATCCAAGTGCATAAAACAGAGAACGGTGTGCAGCACGGGTAGAACCTTTTTTAACTAAATCGCTTCGCATAGGATAACCTCTTTTCTTTCAATAAAATATGAAATTTTCTTCGTTTATTCCAACGAATGTATCTATATAATTTTATGCCTATAATAGGTGATTGTCAATCAGATGGCAGAAGATGACATGGGATTACGCGTTGATAAACAAGTAAAATGTAAAAAGCGTTACAGCTTTTAAACCGCGAAGATAAGATGGCTGAACTATTCGCTTTCAGACCGTATTGCCCAGCGCAGCTTTGTGGATTTGGATCTGGGGTTGGCAACACATTCCTCTGCCGATGGGCGGATTACGTCTCTGGCGGCGTCGCTGAACAGACCTTCTTTAACATACTGTTTGAAAGCTTTTTTTACCAGCCGGTCTTCTCCGGAATGGAAGGTCAGGATGGCAACCCGCCCGCCCGGTGCCAGTGCGCCGGGGAGTTTTTCAAGAAAGGCATACAGGGATTCCATTTCTGCGTTTACATCAATCCGCAGTGCCTGAAAGACACGGGCGCAGCTTTTCTTTACGCTTTGCCTTCGTTCATTTCCCGGAAGATGGGAGAGTGCTTTTTCTATTTCCCGATACAGCTCTTTTGTTGTATTAATGGGAATACCGTTTTGTATGTCAGAGGAAATGGTTCGCGCGATTTCTTCTGCATAAGGTTCATCTGCGTTTTCCATAAGCATTCCTTCCAGCTCTTCCGCGGAAAGCTTTCGCAGCAGTTTTGCGGCAGAGATGCCACGCTGCGGATTCATGCGCAGGTCAAGAGGGCCGTCTGTTTTGTAAGAAAAACCACGTGCCGGATTATCCAGCTGCATGGAGGAAATGCCCAAATCTGCCAGGATAAAATCGAAAGGACCTGATTCGGCAGCGATTTTATCGATACCTGCAAAATTCATATGATGTATGGTTAAAATATCGTCGCCATACCCTGCGTCCAGCAACCGTTTCTGTGTTTTCTCAGACTCAATGGGGTCTACATCTGTTGCATGCAGGTGTCCTTTGCCTTGTAACTGTTCCAGCATGGCGCGGGTGTGGCCTCCGTATCCCAGTGTTGCGTCAAAACCGGTCTGACCCGGTTTGATTTGCAGGAAGTCAAGGATTTCCCTGACCATGATGGGAATATGGGTGCCTGCCGGAGTGCTCCCTTTTGCTTTTACATGGGTTGCAATATCCTGGTATTTTTCCGGATTCAGTTCTTTATATTTTTCTTCAAAATTTTTTGGATAACGTCCGGCATAGTGTTTTCTTCGCACATGTTTTTCCGGAGCAGTATGTTTTGTTTCTTTGGTATTCGAATTCATATTCTTCTGTTTTCCTTTGACGTGTTTGATTTGTTCAGAGTCTTATCTTGTAAATTATAAATTGAATTGTGAATTTTGAAAAGGTTAAAAACAGAAATTGTTTCACGTGAAACAGCGGGTGCATTTTTTATTTTCAATTCTGCAAAAAACTTATGAATGAAAATGGAAGAGCGCTTGTTCGTAAAAGGATAATATATTATAATAATATAGTAATATTACTCCGTGATTAATGAAGGAGGATGAGGACTGATGATAACGATTGAAGATGTGCGGGCATGGCTGGATGAAAAAAATGTTCCGTATGAGGTTATGGTTGATTCCGCTACGGGTAACGATGTATATATTATCAAACATCATTCCGAAGCGGCTGGCATAGATTATATGGGAGTGATTGCAGTTCCCCCCGGACGTTTTATGATGGTGAAGGTGGTCGGTGCAGATTTAAGTAAATATCACCCGCGTAAATGCGTGGCGGTATTGCAGCAGTTTAACGGTCTGCTGAACCGCCATCATACAGCGGACAGCTATAATTATAATGTGGAAGGGAAGAATCTGATCATAGTATTCTGGCCGGAAAATACAACGACGGACAGCATCCAGCATTATCTGGATTTTGGATTTGACCGTTTGGATTTCATGTACAGAAATCTGGAAAAACTGGAAATTGCGGATTAATGACAAGATATTCGAATCGTTCTTCTCGTCGGATTAAGATGTTGCTTGGCAAGGGAAAGAGAAATATTGTTTGAATTTCCTCAAGATTTATTAACTTTTTCTTGACAATCCCTTTCCTTTGTTCTATAATGTTCCAGTAACACGTCAAGTGGTCGACTAGCTCAGCTGGCAGAGCAACTGACTCTTAATCAGTGGGTCCGGGGTTCGAGCCCCCGGTCGATCACCATTGCAATCCCAGTCCCCGTCTGTATCGGCGGGGACTTTATTTTTTTGTCCTGCAGGTTTTGGACACTTTTTTGGACAAATATACTTTTTTTGCATCTATAATTCTTTGTGATGGTGTTTGCATAGTTTTGTTGTAAAGCTGGCTGCAACTGGTTTATAACATGTTCTGGTATAGAAAATGAAGAAGGCTCCTGAAACCGTTGACCGGTCTCAGGAGCCTTTTGTGTAGTTATGTACCCGGCGGGGGTGCTGGTTGCTGGTAGAGATTCTGCATGCAGGTGAATTTTGTTTTCTCCTTTCCCCCGTATTGTCGGTAGGACAGCCGTGCTGCCTGTTAAGCGGTTTTATTAGTTTCTGCTGGCGGCAACGGCGTGGTGCCGTATACGACAGGAGATTCTTTCACTACGTATATCGGGGTAGGGAAGTTAACAACTGGTTGCGGGTCGTTGGTGTCGGTCGTGGCTTCTGCGTCGGCATTAACGGCTTTTTGCGATGGACCTGTGTTTTTGATTGCGTTGGCGCATGACCAGATACCATCGTTTGTTGCATGTACATAGGTATTCATAAAAACTTCTAATGAATGTCCCAGGAATTCGGCTGCGTCTGCATATGACAGTCCCGGTGTATGAGCTAATACGGTGGCTACGCTGTGCCGAATCTCATGTGGCTTACAGGGATGATCGTAACTTGAGAAGTCCACTTGCGCACGGATTATGTTATATTCCCTTCTAAAATTATGATAGGAAAGCGGTGTCCCGGTGCTGGTCGCGAACAGAAAATCATATTCGTCCCCTTTGTAACTGTATTTCGGATGCACGTCCTCAACAATTTTTTGGAGAAGGCTTATAGTTTGTTCATCGGTAATCGGAACAGTCCGTTCTTTGCCGTTCTTGGTAGGCCCGATGTAGAAGGGGAGCCCTTCTGTTTGCTGGTCTTTTTTAAGATCGTGGATGGAATGCCGTATGGTAATGAGCATTGCAGTATTATCGCTATTATTGCTTTCACCCTTGTCCATAATTTCAATGTCGTTCCTGTCCACGCACAATGCTTCTGAAATCCGCATCCCGGTTGCAACCATTAAGGAAATGAGCGCTGCGTAACGATTGCATAACGATTTGTTTTTATGATAGTTTTTTGCCGCCTCAGTCATTTTTTTCAGCAGGTCCAGATCAAACGCGATCTTATCATTCTTTTTGTACTTGTTATACCGCTTTTTAGGGATCTTCATGCTAATTGTAGGGAGCTTTTCCGGCAAAATGTTCAGTTCTTCGCCAAAGCGTTTATAGACCTGTCTGATTTCGGTAAAGGTTCTCCTGATTGTGCTTGGAGCGATTGGAACATTTTTATATTTTCCTTTTCGGCCGGTTCCGTTTTGCAAGTCCCTCAGTCCCTTTTCCAGTTCAGCTCTGGTTATATCCAACATTTTTTTCTTAAGGAGAGGGCCGTAAGCGCGTGTAATGTCTTCGATATAAGTTCCGACGGTTTTGCCGTTTTCTGTTTCAATTTTGCTATGAAGCTTTTCCAGGTACTGTTCTAACGTTACGTTAACATCGATGGTGTCTGACTCCATTGCCTGCTTCCGAATTTCGCGGGCGGCTATGGCCTCGTTTAAAGTTTTGAAACGTGCTTCTGTATCTTTAAATCTCAGTTTGTAGGCCTGGGCGGGCTTATCATAAGTGATATACTGCATGTAATCTTTGTTGCCCATAATTTCCATTTCTCTTTGTGCGATATCTGCCTCCTGAGCGTTAGCGAAGTAACGCGTTTTGTTATTGATTTTTCTTTCGATGAAGCATGTGCTTCCGTTTTCGTTATTATTGTTATTCATAATTAAGGCAAATGACAGAACTCTATTCTGCTACGGTATCCCTTATTATCAAAGACGGTCATTGTTTCCACGGGACAATGAAGTCGCAACACTGGAATGAACCAACCATACTCGTTAAGTTTCATGTCTCCGGTAAAGCCACAGGCGAGCCATCTTTCATAATATTTTTGGTTCTCGCGCTTTTGTCTTTGCTGAAAAGTTTTATCCATTGTGTCTACCTCCTGTTCTTTTAAATAATTAAGCCTGATTCTGTTTTTTTAGAAGGATCGGGCAGTTTGCCGTTGAGAATGATGTTTACTACTTCTTCCACTGCATGCAGGGATTTAAATATTGTTTGCAAAACCTTATCCGGCGTCTTGTCCTGACAATATTGGCGAATATAGTCATATGCCTGTTTCTGGTAGGAGTTGATTCCGTTCATGGCCATCAGGACAGCGCTGCTCAGTTCGGCGACGATTTCTTCGGTGGCTATATCTTTTGTATCCGCTATCCGTTCACGGATAGAGTGACAGGCTTCATGATAGAAGACCGCCCAGTCAGTGGACTGCATCGTTATGGAATCCGATGTGGGGGAATACCATCCATAGGCTGGTTTGCTGGCTGGTTTCCAGTAGACGGCGATGCCCAGTTTTTGGCATATATCATAAAACGGGGGCAAAACTTCCGGTTTATAATCATATTTTTCCAGCGGTTCGCCGTCGGTTGATTCTACCGGAAATACAGGAATCGGTTTAAATCCGTATAAAATTGTTTTCTCAGTTTCTTTGCCGAAAGCGTCTGTTTCCGTTATCGTTTTCGTAAGAGGCGCAAAGATAGGGAAGGCCCGAGATCCCTTTTTTACTTGTCTCCCGACTTCCTGCCACTGGCGGTAGGTCCCGCACAGTTCCGTTTTTCCAATATAGGCCATGATGAGTCTGTTGCCCAGGCTGTATTTCTGACATGGCATTTTAATCAGTGGATCGTCTTCACGTCTGCGGATGATTGTCAACGCAATCTGTTCAGGAAAAGATTGCTCCCGGAACATCTGCATAAGATTTTGGACAGCTTTTTCTTTGGATAACATAATAACTACCTCCTGAAATATAATATTAGAGGCCGGTTCCATCTGTAATTGACGGGACCGGCCTTGTTGCTGATAAACAAATAAAAATGAAGTTTCACCAGGACAACTGCTGTGGAATCTTCTTATTATATTCTTCTGTCGTATACGCTTTGACATTCGCTATTGCAATGCAGACAGCTTTTGCACCGTCTGTATTATTAGCTTCCAGACAAACGATTAACTGCGTATAAAGAGAGTGTCTTTCGTCGCAATATCGTTCGTGAGGCCAATTCAGGGGGCAGAACCGGCAGTCCAATCCATCGTCAGAATTGAACCAGTTAGCATATTGCTCTTCCAATGCCGTATTACAGGCGAAACACAGGTTACGGATGTTACGGTCATCTTCCTTAAAGAAATTTTGCAAAAGCCTTCTCTTTAGCTTTTCCAGTTCGGAATAGGCGGAATAGCAGCCATCTCCTTTGTAATTCTCTTTTGCTGCCTCTGCAATGCAAACGGCTAGCAGATACCACAGCTTTTGATGCTTTGCGTAATCAAACAACATGATTTAACACTCCTTTCGGTTTTAATAATTAAAAAAGCTCCGGCCTGTTATAGACCGGAGTTATTTTTTGTTAAAGAATCTTGCGAAATACCGCGATGGTGCGATTTCGTCCTTACTTTTGCTGTTATGCCGCGGATAGCTGATGAACAGATTCTCTTTGGCTCTGGTTGCAGCCACATAGGCCAGGTTCGCTTCTTCGTCCAGATCAACATTGTCATGGGACAGATCGGGCAAGATTCCTTCGCTGGCTCCTACCAAAAAGACGGTATCGAATTCCAAGCCCTTACTGCTATGGATGCTCATGATACGGATATAGTCAGAAGTCTTATTTTTAATCAGCTTGGTCATGGCTGCATACTGCTTCTTTATATTGGTTATCTCCTCTTGCAGGTCAGTTGTTGTTGCCAATGCTGCCCGCTTTGTAACGTTAACGAAAGAATCATTTCAGGACACCCGGCAGCTGCATATGAAGACGGAGAAACGGAAGAAGCGGCCATACCTGATTGCTGAAAGTACCAGTAAAGCCTTTAAAGTGTACGATAAACAACAGGAACTGGCTGAGAAACATACCCGCAGTCCTAATCTGCCGGAATTGTTGCAGCAGGCTTCTAACGTTGTCAGGTTAGAATACACTATAAAGAAACCTGACAGGGAAACCATTAACAGTCTTTTCGGACTGAAAATACCTAAAGCACCCGAAAAGTCATCCCCGGGCTTTCTCCTATGCGGAGTGATGCCATTTCTGTTCAATGACTATGGTGACAATCTGTTCGGTCAGGTGTGGCTGAAACATATCGGTATTGCGCCCTGGCGGTCAAAGTACCATATCAAAGAAGCTATTGAAAACAGCCGGATCTGGCCCAACACAAAGGAACTGGCCAAAGATGTTGCTTATGTTATTTCGCGAAAACGCAGCCTGAATGCAGGAAGGGTAGTGTTTACTGAAGGCGTGACAATCCATGGCCGGGACATACAAGGAACGGAAGAGGAGTTCGATAAGGGCATCAAAACCCTACGTAAAATCCATGTGAACCCTCTGCGAATTCCGGGTCGCTGGAACATTTCCCGTATCGAAGCTGACTTCAGGCTTTACCGTTCTGTAAACGTAGGGCCGGAACATTTGCCCCGCAGACTAGGTATTCCGAGCGCCAGGGCAGAAATATATGAAACTATAAAAACGAAACTCAAAGAACTCTATGAATCCTATAAACCGCCATAAAATGCGGCTTTGAAACAATTTCAATCTGCATATTACCTATGCTGTGCCGGGAAAATTATTACTTCCGGCATAGGCCAGGTAATAAAAAATACTATTGTAATAAACGAGGTATGATACTAATGAAACAATTAAAAGAAAAATTCTTTAGCCTTCATCAAAAAATTCATCTTATCTGCAATAAGATGTTTCATGAGCGTATCCTTTCTGGCGTATGTGACGCGCAACGGGAACATCCTCTTCCGTAGAAAACGTAAGAAGTACCTATCTGTTAACAGTGTAACATAAAAACAGAAAACAAAGAAGCCGTCAAGCCTCTCCATCTTGTCAACGAATCGCTTTAGTTCAATAAAGTTTGCGACATTTGAAAAAATGCTTTTGGTTCAGTAACCGTGCCGTTTTACGGATGATTTTAAACAGAAAACTGTTGACAAAAATGACAGTCGTGTCAAAAAATTGTCAATGACAAATGAAGCGGAGAGGTTTAAATCGCCGGAAAATCGTTGTATAATATTTAATGGATAAGTATATAATTTTCAGTATGTGTCAGATTCCGGTGTTACCGTGATCCGTTGGTGAAGAAAAAGGGAAGGCGTTACCCCACAGATTTGTGACATCATCATACTGCAAAGGAGAAGCCACCATGAACAAAATCTACAAAGTAATCTGGAGCAAAGTGAGAAACTGCTACGTGGCCGTAAGTGAAATCGCCAAACGCAACGGCAAAAGCTGCACATCCGTAAACTGCGGCGCGAAAGCGGACCGCGGGCGTGCGGGGATGGCGCTTGCGCTCACTCTGTCCTTGTCATTGGCAGGCGGTGGCGTTGCGTGGGCGGCTGTTAAAGAGATTAATGACAATACATACGATAATAATAATCCTTGGAGGTTATACTCTGAAACCTATGATTTTATTATTACTGCAGATAACGTAACATTTGTTTTAGGCGATGGTGGCAATATTAAAACCATTACAAGTGAGAAAGACAACAATACTATCACCATTCAAAGTGGTGGTGTGGTTTCTGGTCAAATGGGTTCTGCTAATACATATAGTATTAACGCGGGAATAAAGAATAATAGAGTTATTAGTGCAGGGACGATTAATGATAGTATTTACGGAGGTTATTATGAGCAGTTGATTACTAATAATTCTGTAACTATCAACGGTGGAACAGTGGGAGGGTCAGTATTTGGTGGCAGAGCTACGGGTACTTATAATGTAACAATCAACGCTGTTAACATAAGTGAATCTGCCATCGTAGGATCAACGAATACAAGTATAAGCATATATGGTGGGCATGCTTTAAATGGTAACGCTACTGGTAATAAAGTTAACATCAATCTGGAGACGAATGATAAAGGAACACCAAATGATAAAACAGATGATACAGGTGTAATATGGGGTAAGGTGTATGGCGGTCGCTCTTATGATGGAAATGCGGGCGGTGATGGTGAAAATGAAGGAAATACCGTTAGTATTACCGGAGGAACAGTACGCGGAAATATTTATGGTGGTGAGGTTGCTCGCTACGGCGATGTTACGGGCAATAAAGTAACGATAGAAAACAGTATAGTTGGTGACACTAATAACGTTAATATATATGGTGGTTTAGGTCTTAATAGTAATACTTCTGGTACTTCTTCTACTTCTAATAATACGGTTTCAATCGGTGGCACAAGCACTTTGGGATCAGTTGATACTGACGGATCAGTTAAGTATTCGGTAGAGATATATGGTGGATATGGTGGTAATAATCGTAAAGTTGATCAGAATACAGTTTCTATAACCGGAGGCACAATCTACAATTATAAGATTTTTGGTGGATATGCAACTGAGAGTGTCGCTACAAATAATACGCTTGCGATTAGTGGCGGCATATTGAGGCACAATGTCATGTTTGGAGGGGGTTCAAATTCGAGTGCTTTGGTAAGCAATAACACCCTAACGATTGCAGGCGGAAGTTTTTTTAGCAAGAATAATAATAATTTTAATATTGGTGGTGGCGGTCGTTTCGGGGGTGCTGGTAATACGATTAATTTTACTGACAATACAGTCAATCTGTACGGAACTGTTACAGGATTGACAACGGCATCGTTATATGGTGGTTATAGTTATATTCCTAAGCAATGGGCAGGTACGGGAAATGAGCTTCACATCGGAGGAACAAGGACTTCAGCGATGCAGATAGACGGTACAACCCTTGAGCCTTGGACGGGAAAAACAGTCTCGGGCGATATCGACAACAAAGTGGCAAGTGTTAATAATTTTAACAGTATTGTGCTGCATCAAGTGAATTGGAGTACCACTACGCCGGTATTGGCAGCGGGGAACTTTAGTAATATTGGTATCCTTGACATTTCAGGCATGGATATACAGGGAATGAAGACCCTTGGCACTATGGCATTGCTAAAGTCTGATACAACGAATTCATTGGATGCCATTACACTGACTTATAACAACACAACGGCTGGAACCAGTCAACCAATCGGTGACGGCATATCTCTGGCTACCATTTCCAACGCAGGCTCTGATACGTCATCAACGACAGGAGTATCTGTAGCGTATGACGGAGCGACAAAGGTAACACGCGACAGTGAAACAGAATCTACATCTATCAATTACACCATTTCGCCGGTGTACACGGGCGCAACGTTGGGTGCTATGAACTGGAATGAAGGCTACACGTTTGCAAGTGGTGCAGTCATAAAAACTGGCGGATTGGATGTAAGTTTTGGTAGTGACTTTAAGGTTACAGGAGCGGAAAACCAGGATAACAGTACGTCGGGTAACAGTACCTCGATGAACCTGCTTGACCTAGGAACAAGCGGGACGATAACAGGTTCACCCAGCAAATCAGTTACGGTAAGCAAAACGAATCAGGCAGTTACTACGGATAACAAGCTGACATTCTCGTGGAATCGTACTGATACAGTAAGCAAAAGCAGTGACGGTAATAAGCTTGTCTACACTACAGGCGCAACAAGCAAGGTGACGACAGCAACCTTTAACGGCGAAATTGCATGGAACACAGGGACGCCTTACTACAATGCAGCAGGCAGTGTGTATACGTTTGACGGCGATACTGCGATTAATGCTACGAAACTGACATTTACCGGAACAACAGATACCAATCCGATGGGTCAGTCTACGGTTCTGATTGCAAATGCGACTAATATAAGCGGCGATCATATCACGCAGCCGGGTACGGGCATAGGGACGGTGACTGTGGCTGATTATACTGATACCAAGGGCATAATATTCGATGCCACTGCTACGGGAAGCGTAGTTGTGGAAGATAGCGCAGTCAAGTATAAAGTGAATACCGTAAAGATGAGCAGTGTAGATCTCAAAAATTGGGATGGAACGGTTGCTTCTCCGACTTCTGCTGTTCCTACAGGGTGGACAGCGCAGGATGGCGGTGTTGCTGTTAATACTGATGACATGACAAAACTGCCGACAAATCTTGCACCGGGAGGCTCTGTAGATATACTGACAGGTTCGGCAGGCTTTTTCGCTGACGATAAGATTCAGGGCGCAAGAAAGTACCAGAACGGAGATGCTTTCACTGTAAAACCAAACGGCGATACCGGTATGGTTATCACCGGGAACGCCGTGGGTGGTATCAAAACAGAAAGTGAAGGAGCCAAGCTTACATATTACGCGGAGAAAAAATCAGTAAGTACTATTACGCTTGGCACAGCGACATTTGCGAATGGCGGTACTTTATATGGCGGAGCAGCAACTGAATTCACTAACGAATATGATGCAACGGGCGCTACAATTACCACAGATGGCTTAGCTTTCACCAATAGCAGCGTGATGGAATCCGGAGACTCCATGACGATTCTGGACGCAAGCAAGGCAATCAAAGACGGAAGCGGTCATGCGCTGCAGGCATTTACCACGCAGAAAACCAGTTTTGTTGTTGGTTTTACAGATGAAGTTACGGATAAAGGATTAACATTCAAAGGCACGCACACAGATACGTTGTCGCAGGATTCCGCTCAGACGAAGATCCTTTATACGGTTGGCAGTAAAACCGTCAGCGGGGATGACGCGGCCGCTTTGACCGGTACCGTAACGTGGAGTGGCGGCGGCACGCATTACACGAATTCGAAATATACTTTTGACTCGACTGCAAAAACAAACTTAAGCGGACTGACCTTTGGTACAACGAACGAAGATCCGTACGGGAAATCCATGACGCTGATCAGTGGAAGTGTTGATGGAACTGTAAGTAATGCACCTGCGTCCTTTGGCGTTTCACTGGCAAAGACCAATACCACGTTGGAAGCGACGGCTGCCGGATATGCGGTGATTGACAGTGGAGACCTTAAATATACTGTGAACGGAGTGACAATTGACAAGATTAATGTAAAACAGGTAAGTGACACAGCAGAAGTTTTGCCAACAGGCTGGGTGCTGAAAAAATCGGGAAGCACTATTGCAACCACAGTAGAAACCGGTACCGGTACGACGGCCATGACGACTCCCAGCGGGCTTAACCCTGGCGATACAAGGGTTATCTTCACCGCAGGTGAATCGTTGGAAGGCATTACCATAAACGGAGACTTTAAGTGGAAAGAGGATAACAGTGATCTGCCTGGTACAGCAGAAAACGGTGTGGTTATTACCGGCAAACAGACCAAAGGCGGCGTAAGAGTTAATACGGCCAATACCAACCAGCTTATTTACGAAGAATCAAAGAAAAATGTGACAGGCATTTCCTTTAGTGAAACGACGTTTGTCAACGGCAGCACAGCTCGTAGCCTTGATAATAATTTTGACGCAACGGGCGCGGCGATAGACCCGGATGGTCTAACCTTTACGGAAGCAAGCCGTTCCATCATGGAAACGGGAAACACCATGACGATGGTGGATGCAACCGCGGCAATCCAAAATGCAAGCAATGAGACGCTGGTAATGTTTGGAGGAAAAACATATAACCCGATAGCATTCACAGATACGGTTACGGCGAAGAATCTTACATTTGTGGGGACGCACACGGATACGCTGAGTCAGGAAGATGATGCTGCAACGTCAACGAAAAAATCAAAACTGGTTTACACGGTTGGAGACAAGAAGGTAATCACTGCCACGTTGACCGGTGCGATTGCGTGGAGTGATGGCGGCATCCATTATACAAACGGCAGTGATGCAAACCAAAACGGAACGAAAGCAACTTACACATTTGACGTCAATTCTGCTGTGAATATTTCCGGCGTAGCGTTCAGTGCAACGTCAGATCCGCTGGCCGGTTCGACCAAATCCATGACGCTGCTGAAAGGCGTGACTGGTGTTGTGGCAACAAAAGTTTCCGGAACTCCTTCCTTTACAGTTACTCTTGACCAAACAAACACGAAGCTGGATGCCAACGCAACGGGTTCGGCCGCAGTGAGTGGCAGCGATGTCACCTACACCGTGAGCGGAGTGGCCATTAATAAAGTGAATATAAAGAGTGTAGGCAGTACGGCAGATACAGTTCCGGCTAACTGGACGCTGGCAAGTGGCGCCACGGTGGAAACGGATAACATGACAGCGCCTTCCGGTCTGACTCCCGGTGAGACAAAGGCAATTATCACCGCGAGTGGCACAGATTATTTCAATGGCGTGAAAGTGAACGGCAGTCATGCGTGGACGGCGGGCGGCACGATAACTTCTGATCTAGATATCGGCGGTGTGGCGATTGTCGGCACACAGACCGCTGGTGGCGTGAAGGTAGACGACGCCAACAAGAGCCAGCTTATTTACGAAGAGACGAAGAAAACTGTGACAGGCATCACACTGGGCGAAGTAACCTTTGCAAAGGATGGAACGGCCCGTGCCTTTGACAATACTTATGACGCAACGGCCGCGACCATCACGGATAACCTGAAGTTTACGGAAGCAAGTGAGGCTTCCATGGAAACGGGCGATACCATGACGATCCTGGACGCCAGCGCCGCATTTAAATCCGGTGGCGGCGCGTTGGTTGCATTTGCGGACAAGAGTTATACGGTTGCGTTCTCTGAGACGAATACGGATCAGAACGTAACCATCGCAGGCACGCATTCCGATACACTGTCGCAGGATGCGGCGAAGACGAAGCTGACCTACACGGTGGGCACAAAAGATGTGAACACGGTTGCATTGGGCAAGGTTGATTTTGTAAAAGGTTCTACACTGTTTGACCGCAGCGGCGCGGGATACAATTATGCCGGCGTGGCGGCGTTAGGAACGGATGGGTTTGCAATTTCCTATGCGAGTCCGGAAACGGTTGCGACGGGTGACAGCATGACGCTGCTGCAGGCGAATGCGACGCTGAAAGATATGGCGGAGCAGTTGAAGCAGACTTCGTACAGCTTTGCACCGGTAAGCGGTGTGACGATTGATGCGACGGTTACAGGAAGCCTGGAGGCAAAAGGCGGGAACGTAACCTATACGGCAACAGCCAACCAGGCCAGCAAGCTGACCTTTACCAATGTGGACTGGAAGGACAGCGGCGCGTTGATGACACGTCCTTCTAACATTACATTTGCAGGCG
>JAEEGK010005232.1_pt1 | contig 31390 bp, 21 predicted proteins | sample 8958771 | NCBI WGS metagenome assembly JAEEGK01 (sample SAMN16246547, study PRJNA631951) | gut metagenome | biome: gut microbiome; feature: rumen; material: SC-attached | host: Bos | place: Iran: Karaj | collected 2018-10
AAGACACACCCTTTGCAGCTCGTGGCAAAGGGATATTTGCGCAGTAGACGGCGTGTGGCCCTTTGCAGACGCTGCTGTCCAATGACTTTCCGGCAGAATAGCGGCAACCAGCTAGAAGGGCCGTGCCCATGGCGGTAAGGGTCACGATAGGCCATATAGACCAGTTTCTTCAGCACGTCGTAGCGCACAAGGTGCCAGCGGCGCAGCAAGGCATTAGAGGGAACGCCATCGATGGGAAAGATGTCGATGTAGAGTCCGCCGAGATAAGGTAGGTGTGGGCGTTCGATGAGCGTAGTACTGGCATCCTGCACTTTGCCAAAGGGCAGTGGGTATGTTGCGTCCAGCTCAAAGGCCACGAACTCGTAAGGTTCCGGCAACCACTCGTTGGCATGAGCAATCAACTGCTCATAGTCCTCACGAGGCATGGCAATGTCGAGGTCATCGTCCCAGGGAATAAACCCCTTGTGACGTACTGCGCCCAACATCGTGCCGTCATATATATAATAATGTAAGGAGTGCTCGTGACACACCTTGTCGACAGCCAACAGGTTGCCGAGGATGCGCAGCTGCAGCGTCCTTACATCGTATTCAATCATTGTAGCGTGCAGGAATCTGTATGCCGTACTTTGCGAATGCTTCACGCAACACAACGAAGAACGCCTCGATGTCGGGTTTGTCAATGGTGCCCAGGGCGCAGAGACGGAACGTGTTCGTGGTGGAAATCTTTCCCGGATAGATAGTGAAACCGTGCTCATAGCAATAGTCGTGCACACGCTCGAAGTTCCAGTTCTCGTCATCGGGATAGAGTACACTGGCCACGAGTCCTGACTGGATGTCGCGGCGGATGACCTCACGTAGTCCCATGTCGGCAAGTCCGTCGTGAATGGCATCGATCACGCGACGGTGACGGGCAAACTTCTCCGTTTCGCCCACCTCGAAATACTCCTTCAGAGCCTGGCGTGTGGCGTAGATGGTCTGCACAGGCGGTGTGAAGTGCATTTCACCGGTACGCTCGAAGAAGTCGTACTGCAAGTAGAGGTTGCAATAGTAGCTGCGCTTGGGATAGTCCTTGCTGCGGCGTATCTCCTCTTCGTTGCCGATGATGAATGACAAACCCGTCATGGCCATCAGGCCCTTCTGTGCTGACGCCATGCAGAAGTCGACGTTGTCATGCTCCATGTCAAAAGGTATCATGCCTAGCGACGAGGTGGTGTCAACGACAAAGACAGCTCCATGGGAGTGAGCTAAGGCGCCAATCTCGCGGATGGGGTTGAGTACGCCAGTGCCTGTCTCGTGGTGGGTGGTATAGACAAGAGCGATGTCTGGATTGTCGTCAAGTGTCTGCTTCACGGCCGCAAGGTCGGGTTGTTCGAATACCGATGAGCGCAGGTCGATGTGAGGCAGGCCGTAGTACTGGCAAATCTCCACGGCACGGCTGCTGTAGGCTCCGTTGTTCACTACCAGCACCCGTTTGCCCTCCGGAAGGAGAGAGTTGAGGCAGATGTCGATGTTGATGGTGCCGCTACCGCAAAACAGCACCGACGTATATTTCTCTGCAGGGGCATGAGCCACGCGCAACAGGTCAGCACGAAGGTCTTTCATCATGCTGGCAAACTCTTTCTCACGCGGACAGATATCGGGCACCACCTGTGCCATCTTCACGGTGTCCGTCGTTGTGGCGGGTCCTGGGTTCAGCAGGACATTTCTCTTGATATTCATAAGTATTTTATAATGTTTGCTTCTGCATAGCGCAGATCTTCCATATCGTCTATCTCATACCATTTCAAACCTTCCTCGCAAAGCACGAAGACAGGCTGCACATGCTGCGACATGTACAACAGCTCATATTCGTAGCCCAATTTGGGCAATTCGGCGACTTTCGACTCATAGTCGGCACACATCTTCCGGTAGAAGGCGTTGCTCAGCTTGTGAATACCAACCAGCTCGCCTTTTGCCCTGACCTGAGTCTTGTCGGTAGAGCAGTTGGTCAGTGTGCCGTGTTCGTCGCTTTCCACGTAATACTGGTCTTGGAACTTCGTGACGGGCGTAATGAGCATCACGTCAGGATGCTCGCATTCCATCAAGGAGGTGATGGCCCTGCGTTCAAACACCAGGTCGCTCTCCAAAAGCAGGAAGTCGTCGTCACCCACCATTTCCTGACAGTTATACAGCGTATACATGCTGTTCGTTTCGGCGTAACGTGGGCTGAAGCAGCACACAATCTGTGGATAGCGCCGTGCTAACTCCTCGTAAGCCTCCCTCAGATAACCCGTACCAATTATGATACGCTCTATGCCACAGCTGATGAGCGTCTCGATGGAGCGCACCACCATAGGCTGTCCACCTGCCTCAATGAAGCCCTTGGGTCGTTCCTCCGTCATACTGCCGAAGCGTGTTCCCATGCCCGCAGCCATGATTACTGTTGTCTTTATCATCGTTTTCAATTCTTATTAGCAAAGCGGCATGTCTTAATCCGTACGATTAAATGCTTAATTCCTTCATAAAGGCATCCTTGTTCTCAATAGGCGTTGTAGTGGGGCGTCCAAGGTCTTCGCGTGAATTGATCTTCACCCGAAGCTCCACCAGCACGGGGCCATCCAAATGCTCCAGCTGCTGCAAGGCCTCCACTATCTCGTCGGCACTCGATGCACGCAGGACATGGGAATACCCACTGGCTTTGGCAATAACCGTTGCGTCAAGTTGGTAACCTATAGTGGGTTGCCCGCCCACACTCTCATGGGCACCGTTGTTGAAGAGGATGTGGAAGAAGTTCTTGGGCTTCATCGATGCTACAATGCCCAAAGCTCCCGTGTGCATGATGAAAGCACCGTCGCCATCGAAACAGAACACACGGCGCCCAGGCTTCTCTATGGCAATGCCCAGGGCGATGCTTGAACTGTGACCCATGGAGCCCACGGTCAGGAAGTCATGGCCGTGCCCTTCGTTTCGTGCCTCCCGGTATTCGAACAGTTCGCGCGAGAGCTTGCCGGTGGTCGACACGATGACATCATTTGCGTGCAAATGATCCACTACCAATTTCAAGGCTTCCTCCCTACTCAGAGGATTGTCGTTCATGCTGACATTCTTCAGCTTGTAGCTGCCGAAGGTCCCTTTACGGATGACGAGCGCAGCAGGTGCCTTCCGCTCCATAGCCAGGGCAGCCATCTTCCCTATTTGGCTTACATCCTCCAACACTACGTAAGGTATCTGCATGGTGTCCAGGAGGGACAGAGTCACCTCGCCCTGCTTCACATGCTGCGGTTCGTCGTGTACGCCTGGCTCTCCCCGCCAGCCAATCATCAGCAGCATGGGAATGCTGTACACCTTCTCATCGGCCAACGACAGTAGCGGGTTCACCGTATTGCCCAGACCGGAATTCTGCATATAAACCAGAGCAGCCTTGCCTGTAGCCAGGTAGTGCCCTGCGGCTATGCCAACGGCATTGCCCTCGTTGGCGGCAATGATATGTTTCCCCTTTGGAGCCGTGTCGGTGATGTAGGCACAGATATTCTTCAGCAGTGAGTCGGGCACACCGGTAAACATATCCACGCCGTTCTTCACCAGTGACTCGTAAGCGTCTTTTACTTCAATCATTTTGTACCGGGTATTAATTCAAGTATTTGTTTGATGGGCATGCACAGGTCGTTCGCTTCATACGAGCGATGGTTTTCCAGAATGCTCGTGGCCACCTTCACCATAGCAGGATAGGCGGCGCGCAGCATGTGGTTGGCATAGATGACAACCTTGATGCCCCAGCCCGCCAGCTCCTCTTCACGCAGATGGTTGTAGGTTGTGGGCACGGCGACAATGGGCACAAACGGGTGACGTTCCTTGAAACGTTGGCAGAACTCTCGGATGTCCTCGCCCGTCTTCTCCTTTGAGTGAATCATAATACCGTCGGCACCGCCCTGCTCCACATAGGCACAGCAGCGCTCAAGTGCGTCATCAACGCTTTTCCCGGCAATGAGGCTCTCGCAGCGGGCAATAATCATGAAGTCCTTTGTTACCTGGGCGTTCTTGCCGGCGCGGATCTTCTGGCAGAAGTTCTCTATGGTGTCCTGCGTCTGAATGGCGTCGGTGCCGAAGAGTGAGTTCTTCTTCAGTCCCACCTTGTCTTCGATGATGACAGCAGAGATGCCATTGCGCTCTAACGTGCGGACGGTGAAAACAAAGTGCTCGAGCTTGCCGCCCGTGTCACCGTCGTAGATGATGGGTTTCGTAGTACATTCAAGGATATTGGTCAGGTCCTGCATGCGTGTTGTCAAGTCTACTGCCTCGATGTCAGGCTTGCCTTTCGACGTGCTGTCAGTCAGCGATGAGCTCCACATACCATCGAAAGCCTCGGTGTACAGCCCGTTCTTCACTTCCAGATTCTCGCAGATGAGTCCCGATAGGCCATCGTGTACCTCGAGAATGCGCACCACGGGCTTGGCATCGATCAGGCGGCGTAGCGTCTTCAGACGTATGTCTGGTGTTGTACCGATGCCTTTGATCTCTTTGTCGAGCGACGATGACTCGATGCCTTTGGTATAGGGAATCTCTATCACCTCGCCGCCCAGCTTCTTCATCACCTCGAAGGCTTCTTCGCGCAGCTCACGGTCAGGACCTGTCTGCCAGTCATCGCCATGAATAATGTAGTCAGGCTTCAGGAGGCGCAGGTTGGGCGCATAGCTCCAGTCGTCCTGTGGCACTACTTTACTGACGTTTTTGATGTTCTCTACGACGTTCTTGCGTTGTTCGTAGGTGAGGTATGGTAAGCGTTTATGCTGAGCAATAGCCTTATCCGTGAATAAGCCGATAATGACTTTGCCGTATTTGGCACCCTCGTTGATGATGTTTATCAGTCCTGGGTGCATGATGTCGGCAATCATGCCTAAATAGACAGTCTTCTCCATAATATGTATCTTTCCAATTATCAACGTTCAAATTACGTTGGGGACTTGTTGATATTTTGTGCAAAGGTACGAAATAATTCATAATTCTTAGTGCATATTTCATAGTTTTTTCGTATCTTTGCACAAATTATGAAAGAAAGGATGATTATCGGCTTCGATGCCAAGCGAATAGTACGGAACAGGACAGGACTGGGCAGCTACGGGCGGACGCTGGTCAACGATCTTTCTCTGCACGACGACTTACAGCTGCGTCTCTATGCTCCTGATGCCGGCCACGATGATATGCGCCTCCAGGTGAAGGATCGTCCAAATCTTACCTTCTGCTATCCGGAAGGTCACCTTCTCTTGGGAAAGAGTTACTGGCGCAGTCGCAGCATAGTCTCTCAGCTGCAGCGTGACGGTGTGCAGATCTATCATGGACTCTCTGGCGAACTTCCCGCAGGCATCCGTCACAGTGGCATCAGAAGCGTCGTCACCATCCACGACCTCATCTTCATGCGCCACCCTGAATACTATCATTGGATAGACACAAAGCTCTATGAGTGGAAATTCCGTCAGGCCATTCGTGAGGCCGACAGCATCGTGGCCATCAGCGAGTGCACGCGCCGGGATATCTGTGAGCTGGGGAATATCGATGAAGACCGCGTCACCGTGATCTATCAGAGCTGTGCTCCTCGTTTCTCTACAGAACCTGACGTGAAACTGATGGAGCAGGTGCGCCGGAAATACCGCTTACCCCATCGTTTCATCCTCAACGTAGGAAGCATCGAGGAACGTAAGAACGTGCTGCTGGCGGTACGTGCCTTGCACCATCTGCCTGAGGATGTGTCGTTGGTTGTCGTTGGACGCAGGACTGGCTACACAGAAAAGGTCCGCCAATATGCCGACAGTCACATGCTGGCTCATCGTGTCTTCATGCTGCAAGGGATTACCGATGAAGAGCTTCCTGCTTTCTACCATTTGGCCGATGCATTTGTCTATCCCTCGCGCTATGAAGGCTTCGGCATCCCCATTATCGAGGCCATCAGCGCCGGCTTGCCCGTGGTAGCCTGTACAGGGTCGTGCCTGGAAGAAGCCGGAGGTCCCGACAGTCTTTATGTAGACCCCGATGCCGATGAAGATTTTGCTGCAGCGGTTGGCCAGGTGCTCTCAGGTGCACCAGGGCGTCAGCAGCGCATCGAGCGCAGCCAGGAGTACATTACCCGTTTCCGTAATGCCGATGCTGCCGGACACTTTGTCAGCCTCTACTCTTCATTACCTTTTCTTCAATCGTCTGGAAGATCACGAACAAGGCGGGAACAATGAAGAGCAGGGCTAAGGTTCCTATGAGCATGCCGCCGATGGTGCCAACACCCAGCGACTGATTGCCGTTGGCTCCTACACCTGTGGCCAGTGCCAACGGCAGCAGACCGAATACCATGGTGAGCGAGGTCATCAGGATGGGACGCAGTCGCACCGCGGCAGCATCCAGTGCCGCTTCCATGATACCCATGCCCTGACGGCGACGCGTAGAGGCATACTCCGTCAGCAGGATGGCAGTCTTAGCCAACAGTCCTATCAGCATGATGAGACCCGTCTGCATATAGATATTGTTCTCTATTCCCCAAAGCCGGGCAAAGATAAACGAGCCTGCCAGGCCGAACGGTACACTCAGAATGACTGCCATCGGTATGAAGAGGCTCTCGTAGAGGGCGCACAGGATGAGGTAGATGAAGACGATACAGATGATGAACACCAGCGTGGTGGTGTTCTCTGCCGAGGCTTCCTCGCGGGTCATGCCGCCGAACTCGTAACCGTAGCCTTCGGGCAGCTGTTCTGCCGCCACCTCACGTATGGCCTGTATGGCCTGTCCGGTGCTGTATCCGTCGGCAGGTGTGCCATTGACAGCGATGGAGGGGAAGAGGTTGAAGCGCGACAATGACTCTGAGCCATAGATACGTGTCAGCTTCACATACTGCCCTATGGGCGACATCTCTCCCGATGAGTTCTTCACAAATATGTTGTTCAGCGACTCTGTGTCCAGGCGGTATTCGGGTGGGGCTTGCACCAATACCCTGTAGAGCTTGGTGAAGCGTACGAAATTAGAGGCGTAGTTACCGCCGATATAGCCTCCCAGCACGCTCAGCACGTCCCTGGGCGATACGCCGTGACGCAGGCAGAGGGCAGCATCGACTTCCATGCGGTACTGCGGATATTTCAGCGAGAAAGTGGTCTGGGCACGCGATATCTCCTCCCGTTCGTTCAGGGCGGCAATCAGCTTGTTGGTATAGTCCAGCAGCTCGTTGATGGTGCCGCCTCGCTTGTCCTGCACATGCAGCTCGAAGCCGTTGATGCGGCCAAAGCCGGGAAGCATGGCCTGGGTGTTCACCTGTATCTTTGCATTGGCGATGTCGGCCGTTCGCCGGTAGATCTCTTCCGTCACCGACTTCACGTCATCACCTTTGGCGGTACGCTCACCCCACCGTTTCAGCTTCAACGTGAAGCTTCCGCCCGATGACGACTGCTCAAACCCTGCATTGTTGCCTGCTGTCAGCGAGTAGATGCGCAGCTGTGGCAGGTCCTTGATGCGCTTCTCTATCTCCTTCATGATGTTGTAGGTCTCTTTCAAGCTGCTGCCTGGAGAAGCCTGCACGTTGATAAACACGGTGCCCATGTCTTCATTGGGTACCAGTCCCGTCTTCGCGGTCTTCATGAGCAGCGTCAGTCCGCCAATGGCTACCGCCACCAGTATCATGGCTACCCATTTGTGCGCAATCAGTGGTTTCACAGCTTCCCTGTAACGGCTTACCAGGCGGCTGAAAATGGCATCGAACGCTATGTGGAAGCGTGTGGAGAACGATAGTCCTTTCCCATTCCGTGCCTTCCCGGGCAGAGCATCGTTCCCAGACAGAGCCATCTCTTCTTCGTCGTTCCCGTGGGGTGTCATGATGAGTGCACAGAGAGCCGGCGAGAGGGTGAGCGCATTGAACAGCGATATGCCTACGGCAATGGCCATGGTCAGTCCGAACTGGGTGTAGAAAGTACCTGTGACTCCGCTGATGAAGCAGACGGGCACAAACACCGCCATGAACACCAGTGTTGTGGTGATCAGTGCTGAGGTGATGCCCTTCATGGCATCAAGAGTGGCTTCGTAGGCAGAGCGGTAGCCCTCGTCAAACTTCGCCTGAACGGCTTCCACCACCACAATGGCATCGTCTACCACGGTGCCTATCACCAGCACCAGGGCAAACAGTGTCAGCATGTTCAGCGAGAACCCTATGGCATAGATCACTGCCAGCGTGCCAATCAGCGACACCATAATGGCTATGGCGGGAATCAGCGTGGAGCGCAGGTTCTGGAGGAACACATACACCACCAGGATGACCAGCAGCAGGGCCTCCAGCAGCGTCTGCAGCACGCTCTTGATGGATGCGTCCAGGAAGTCCTTCTTCGATTCTATGTCGTCAATTGCTATGCCAGGAGGCAGCGACTTGCGTATGTCCTCAACCTCGCGGTCTATCTCTTTGATAATCTCGTTGGCATTTGAACCGCTCACCTGGTTGATCATGATGTTGGTGCCAGGTTTGCCCATGGTCTCGCCGATATAGTTGTAGTGCATAGCTCCCAGCTCTATGCGGGCGAGGTCACCCAGCCGCAGAATGTCGCCGTTGGGCAGCGAACGCACCACCATCTGTTCGTACTCCTTCTCCTCCTCAAATCGGCCGCGGTACTTCAGCACATACTGGAACGTGTTCTCTGAGTCAGCTCCCAGCGTGCCTGTTGCTGCTTCCACGTTCTGTTCCTCCAATACCTTATTTATATCTGCGGGGGTGAGCCCGTAGTGGGCCATCTTCAGAGGATCCAGCCAGATGCGCATGGAGTAGTCCGATCCGATACAGTTCACATCGCCCACACCGGCAATACGGCTCAGACGGGGCTCGATGTTGATCTTAGCGTAGTTGTTCAGGAACGTACGGTCGAACGAACCGTCAGGGCTCCACAGCGACAGCTGCTTGATGTTTGTTGTCTGGCGCTTGCGCACTGTTAGTCCGCTCTTCACCACATCACTTGGCAGCCTGCCCTGTACCGCGGCGGCACGGTTCTGTACGTTCACCATCGCCATGTCAGGGTCTGTGCCTTGGCGGAAGAACACGCTGATGGAGGCATTGCCCGTATTCGATGCCGTTGACGACATATACATCATGCCTTCCACGCCGTTGATGGCCTCTTCCAGCGGCACCACCACACTCTTCATCACCGTCTCGGCGTTCGCTCCGGTGTAGTTGGCATTGACGCGCACCGTAGGAGGGGCAATCTCTGGAAACTGCTCCAATGCCAGACGACTGAGGCCTATCAGACCCACCAGCACTATCAGCACCGAAATCACCACCGACAAGATGGGGCGGTCTATGAATGTCTTTACTTTCACTTTACTATTATTCCTTCTTTCAACAGTCCGGCTCCCTCGGCTATGATGGTATCGCCTACGTTCAGACCTTGTTCCACGATATAGTCCTTGCCATTGTTCAGACGGAACAGCGTCACAGGAGTGGCTTTCGTCTTTCCGTCGACGATGCGGTAGACAAACGTGCGCTCCTGCAATTCGTAGGTGGCTTTCTGGGGCACCACGATGCAGTTCTTGCGCTCTGTGGGCACCAGCACCGTGGCACTGCCTCCGTTGTGCAGCAGCCCGGAGGGATTGCTGAACGTGGCACGCAGCGTCACTGCACCGGTAGCGGCATCTACCGTTCCGCTGACAGCGTCAATCCTCCCCTTCAGGTCATAGGGCTGGCCGTTGCTCAGCTTCAGGTTCACGGCGGGAGCCTGACTGATGAACTTCGAGATGGAGCCATAGTGGCCTATTAAGTCTAAAGCCTGGTTTTCAGATATGGAGAAATACGCCAGCATCTCGTGGTCGTCGGCCACTGTTACCAGCGGCTCGCTGATGGTACTGCTCACCAGCGACCCTACGTGCCAGGGAATCATCGAAGCCACACCGTTCACCGGGCTCTTCACCTCAGTGTACGAGAGGCTGTTCCTTGCATTCACCTCCTGTGCACGTGCCTGTGCCAGAGCGGCCTCTGCCTCTCGCAGCGCATTACGGGTGGTCTGAACCGAGAACTCCGATACCACATGACCCTCCTTCAGCTGGGTCTCGCTCTCGTAGTTCATGCGTGCTGTCGACAGCTTGGCCTCGGCACTCTTTCTGGCAGCAATGGCTGCCTCCAGCTCAGCACGGTAAGGTACCTGGTCTATCACAAACAGCGTCTGACCCTTTCTCACCGCATCGCCCTCGCTGATGCAGATGCGCGTGATACATCCCGACACCTGAGGACGCACCTCTACTATCTGGCGACCTGTCAGCCGTGCGCTGTATTCCTGGGTCAGGGTAACATCACTCGCATCCACTACCATGGTCTCATAATGAAGCCCCTCCTGTGCACGCTTCTTCTCCCCGGCACAGGAAGTGGCTATCAGGCAGGCTAAAACCATGCCTATCCACAGAATGATTTTTTTCATAGATGTATGTTTGACGCAACAAGCCCTGAGATGTATAAAAGCAATACGTCTATTTATGATTATTTAACGAACTCGGATCTTAAGCCTCCTGCACCCCTCCCTGGCCCATCTGCTCTGTCATCAGCAGGAATGGGCCTGCTCGCCATCCTGTTAAGATATTTTACTGAGAGGGCTGGCAGAATTTTAGAACTTAATACAGGTGGGGTTTTGGCTTCAAGAACACAAGATCGCAGCATAATATGGCTTACAGAGAGGTTGTCTGATTTAACTCTTTATACAGCAAGGGGTTGTTTTCAATCGTTTCTGTATCGATTAACTTTTATTAACTGGATTTTTTTGTACTTTCCCGTCAATTTTCGTATATTTGCGGCTGATAATTCTATCAATAACATCAAGGCAAATAACACAATTAACACGAATATAAACATTTTTAATTTCACAATTATGAATAACTATTTGATGACCGGTGTTGCAGCCATCGCATTCTTAGCTGCAGTCACTAGCTGTTCTAGGTCAACAGACTTCTTCGATCAGGAGGCTTTTGACGAGAGGAACAGAATAGAGCAAGAATTACAAGTTAACGAGAGGTATGCCGCTGCCTTCGAAAAGGCTTTCGGTAAGGTCGGTTCTAATGTGGACTGGGGCTTCAGCAGCAGAAATGCTGGTGCACGGGCAATTACACGTGACGGTGGAGTGGTCTTTACCACTACTATTACTTTCCCGGGTGATTGTAATGCCAGCAATTTCTTGAAAGCTGTACCCGAAGGTACTAAGAAACTGCCTGCAGATGGAGGTGGGGCAAGTTCTTGGTATATTGATGCAAGTACCACCAAGGTTCGAACGTGGGCAGGTGCTAGTAAGGTTTATGTAACAGGTACCGTTGATCTATCCGCAGGAGACACAAATGCTGCAGATCCCAGATTTCAAGTATCCACAACTTCAGAAATCTATCTGCTAGAAGGCGCTACCTTAAAAATAGGCAAAGCTAGTGCCGAGAATTTCATTGGTGCTGCTGTTTATATTGCAGAAGGTGCAACACTTGAGACAGACTATCCTTTACTCCTGAACTCTGGAATTGATGTGTACAATCATGGAACAATCAACGTAAAGGATCTTCAAGTTAACACCAACAGTGTACTTTATAATAAAGGTACTGTAAAAGCCACAGGAACTGTGAGTGCAGAAAGCAATCCTAGCAACGGTGAACAAAGCTACATCGTAAATACTGGCACCATTGAATGTGCAGATGTTGTAGTGAATGCTGGTGCTGTGAAGAACGACTTTAAGTGGACTGTTTCTGGCACTACTAAAATCAATTCTAACAACTCAGGCTGGATTAACACCGATCATTGGAAAACTGGGAATTATGCTTATGTAGCAGGAAGTGAGAATGTCATTAATAGTTGCTTCCTTGAGGTGACTAATGATTTTGACATGAACGTTTCATCATTGTCCGCAACAGGAGCTCAAGCATTCAAGATGAATAGTGGTAGTAGTGTGGTTACTACGAATTTCTATGGAGGCAGGGACTTAAGTGATAACGTCGTCAAAGGAGGTCCATTTAGAATTAATATGGCTGAGTATTCTTTATTCAAAGTTACCAATAAAGCTACTCTTGAGAGTGGTCGTGGCCCCATATTGGAAGGTGAAGTCGGATTTGGATTCTTTGGTCCCTCTGAAGGCGGATATGCAGTATTCCAGGCTAAGGATATCGTTAGAGACTCGTATCTTGCAAGTATAAATAGTCATGGTGCTGTTACCTATGGTGGCAACTTGTACGTTTCTGCAGAGACTCATTTTGCCCAGGGATATGACAGCGATGGTAGTGGATCTGTTGCAGGAAAACCGTTCATTTATGAACAAGGCAGTTTCAGCATAGCTAACAATATCTATGCAGCAGGCTCAGGCTTCAAACCCGGTAAACCTAGTATCACCATTGCAAAGACAGATTGCTGCCCAGGATTCCAGGGTGGTGATCCGCTCTATCGCGTGATTGCTGAGGATCTGTCGGCTACGGAGGCTGGTGACTTCGACTTCAACGATGTTGTCTTCGATGTAGTGGGGGCTGAAGGTGGCAAGACCACTCTGAAGCTGATTGCAGCAGGCGGTATTTATAAACTTACTGTTGGTGGTAAGGAAGTGCACGAGCTGTTTGGGGAGGATCCAAAGGCTGACGGCACCTATCCTATGATCAACACGGGTGCTGGCGCGACCCACGACCCCGTTGAATTTAAAGTTGATGGAACTTATACTACGCCTGAACAAATTAGGAATATTCAGATTATCGTATACAAGCCTAGTTTTGAAAATGGTATTGAGCTTACAGCTACCACAGGTAAGGCTGCATGTAAGATCTTAGTTGACGATACGTTCACGGTTGCTAAAGAGAGAGAGAACATCGCTGACGATAATCAGAACTTCTACAAGTATGTACAAGGTACATGGGACAGTGAAGAATATGGTTTCTGGTGGCAGAAGAAGAATTAATTACATCAAATATTTATCATAGATTGTAATAAGAGAGGGGTGTCTGCGTGAGGCAGGCACCCCTTATTAGTTGCACTTGTAGTTTTGTTTCCTTAATCCTCAAACACATATCCAAAGCCCGTACGACTGACGATGTTCTGAGCGTAGGGGCCTATTTTCTTGCGCAGGCGGGTGATATTTACATTCACGGTGCGATCGGTCACGATGACGCCTGCCCAGACACTGTCCATCAGCTGCTGGCGCGAGAGCACCTTCCCACGATTAACCAGAAGCAGATGTAGCAGCGAGAACTCAGTAGGCGTGAGGTTCACAGCGTCGCCATCGACAGTTGCCGTCTTCTTATCGAGGTTCAGGCACAAGCCGCCATAGCTGAGCAGATGCTTGCCCAAGCGGGCTTCGACAATGTTCATCACATAGTCGCCGATTTTCTCGCAGTCGGCCACGATATCGTTGAAGATCGTGCCCAGCGCATAGGAGTACTGATGCGAATTGACACCCACGACGGTCTCAGCCCTGAGCTGGTCGCGCAGCTGGTTGATGTCCTTTTCGATAGAGAGCGAGTCGGTCAATGAGAGGTCCTTGCGTCGTCCGCTCACCACTACGATCATCTGCGTCACTGCCTCGTTCACCAGTCGGAGCATCTCGTGCAGCCTGGTGTATTGTTCGGAGGTGAAGTCCTCCTTGTTCTCACGCAGATGGACTACCGTTCGCGCCATCTTGTAACAGGCATCGCCAACGGATTCCAGTTCACCGATCTGACGGAGCATCACTCGCGTCTTATCCTTCGTGTCGTCCGACAGGTGCTCATTGCCCACCTGCTCCAGATATTTCGCAATCTCCAGCTCCATATTATCGGCTATGGTCTCGTAGCGCTCGATGCGCGCATACTGGCTCTCGCGCTCCTTCTTGTCCCTCTCGTCGATAAGCACGCAGGCCATCCCGAACATACGGTGCATGCGCTCTGCAAAATGTACAATCTCCTTCTGAGCCTGAAGCACCGCTATTTCAGGCGTCTGCATCACACCGCTGTTGATAAAGTGCAACGTGACGGGCTGTTTGGTCTCAGCCTTGCCCTCAGGCAGAAGTCTGCAGACGATCTGCTCCATCTGGGGAATCAGCCCAATGAGCAGCGCCGTGTTGAGCACGTTGAAGCAAGTATGGAACATAGCCAGCACAATAGGTATCCGCTCCGTCTGACCAGCCATCGAGGGATTGTAGCCCACGAGACTGCACACCATATCGACAAAGGGATAGAACACCACGAGCACCCAGATGACGCCAAACACATTGAACATCAGGTGAGCCAATGCCGCCCGACGGGCCTCAGTGCCTGCACCAAGCGCTGCCAGGTTGGCTGTAGCCGTCGTGCCGATATTCTCGCCCATCACCAAGGCGATACCCATATAGATGGGCAGCACGCCAGTAGAGCAGAGCAGGATGGTGATGGCCATCACCGCAGCCGACGACTGCACCACACAAGTAATCACGGTGCCAGCAGCCAGGAAGGCCAGGATGGTGAGATAGCTGCCAGTATCGAACGAGGCAAAGAAACTGACCACATCGGCATTGTGGGCCAAGTCCATATCGCGCCCCACGCTGCTCAGCATGACCAGCGACCAGAATAGAAACGCTAGTCCGAAGAGGAAATCACCAGCCACACGATGACGCTTCTTGTAAATGAGCACCATACCGATGAGGAAGGCGGGAAACACCACGATGGTCAGATCGAGATTGTAGCCAAGCGACATAATCCAGGCTGTGAGCGTGGTGCCGATGTTGGCACCCATGATGACTGATATCGCCTGAGCCAGCGTGAGCAGTCCTGCTGAGACAAACGAAACCGTCATGACCGTTGTGGCTGATGATGACTGCACGGCGCAGGTCACCATCGTGCCTGTCAGCATACCGCTCAAACGGTTGCCAGTCATACGGGCTAATACGTGTCTTAAACTTGGTCCTGCCATCTTCTGCAGGGCATCGCTCATCGTCTTCATGCCGTAAATGAGCAATGCCAGCGAGCCAAGTAGCCTGAAAAACAATTCAATCGTCATAACTTTGTGCTTTACAATTTCGCTGCAAAGATACAAAAACCGCATCATACTAACAAATAAAGGCGATTACAATTCGGTTACAAATTAGAACATGACGTCGTTGGCTGATGTTGTGACAGTTCTTGGACGAGCCAAGCGGCAAGCCGAGCGGTGACAGTTCAAAATACGTCCACCTTAATAATTAAATATAGGTATTCTACGACTTTTTTCAGAAAAAACTCCCGAAACTCCACAAAAAGTTGTATCTTTGCAGCCAAAGAACTATCAAATATGGAAGAAAGGACTAAGAAAATCAACTTTTCCAACGCCCGCGCCGAGGTGTTCTGCTTCGACGCTGGCACAGAAGTAAAAGAATATCACGCCATGATTCACGCCAGCAGCCCGCTGATGACCTTCGAGGCGCAGCTGGAGGCTGTGATGACGGCTTATACGGAGCTGCTCGAACAGTTGCCCGGACAACCGCAGGCCGTGTTCAAGCGCTATTTCCTGAGCGATGCATCGAACCAGGCCGACCATGTGATCGTGAGCGATGTGAGCGACTGCGCCAAGAGCATCATTGAGCAACCGCCCCTCGACGGCACGAAAATCAGCTTGTGGGTGTATCTGATGACCAACGTGGTCACCAGTCTGACGGGCAACGGCCTCTATAAGGTGAGTCACGGACAGTTCCATCACCTCTGGAACGGCTCTGCCCATAACCTCGCTGCCAACTCGGAATACCAGACGCGACTGCTCTTCAACGAATACAACATGCAACTGCTCGAAGAGGGCTGTACGCTCGCAGACAACTGCATCCGCACGTGGCTCTTCGTGAACGATATCGACCTGAACTACGGTGGCGTGGTCCGCGCCCGCAACCAGTTCTTCTTCACCCAGGGGCTGACCGTCCACACCCATTTCATCGCCTCGACAGGCATCGGTGGGCGACAGCAGGATCCCAACGTGCTCTCGCAGATGGACAACTACGCCATCGCTGGTCTGCAGCCCGAGCAGCGCCATTTCCTCTACGCTCCCACCCACCTGAACCGCACCAGCGACTACGGTGTGTCGTTCGAGCGTGGCACCTATATCGACTATGCCGACCGTCGCCACGTGTTCATCTCAGGTACGGCCAGCATCAACAATAAGGGTGAAATCATGTACCCGCGCGACGTGGTGAAGCAGACCCATCGTATGTGGGAGAACGTCGAGGCCCTGCTGAACGAGGCAGAGTGCTCATTCGATGATGTGGCAGAGATGGTGGTCTATCTGCGCGACATCGCCGACTATCAGACCGTCCGACAGCTCTATGAGGAGCGATTTGCTGACAAGCCCGTCGTGATCGTGCTCGCACCCGTATGCCGTCCAGGCTGGCTCGTGGAGATGGAGTGCATGGCCGTTAAGGCTCAGCAGAAGTCAGATCTGCCCGCGTTCTAAAAAACAAGCCGATGAGAATCTGGCTGCTGATATGCCTCCTCGCTGTGATTTCTCCGCTGATGGCGCAGAACAGCAAGCCGCCTCAGAACAGCACGGTGATTGCGACACGAGGCAACTTCACGCTGAGGAAGGTTCACGACAGCCTCTACTGGCTCAACGACTGGCGACTGCCCTACCCCGTGTATCAGTTTCAGACGGGCGATGTCAACGGTGACGGCAGTGAAGATGCAATGGTGGGGGTGATCAAGTCGACCCGCTTCTATCCGGAGAAGGCCCGCAGACTCTTCATCTTCAAGCAGGTGAACGGCAAGGCCCGCGCACTCTGGATGGGTTCGAAACTGGGGGGAATACTTGAGGACTTCCGCTTTGTCGACGGGAAGATTCGCGCGCTGGAATCGACTACCGACTCGCTCTTCGTGGTGTCCGACTATAAATGGGACAGATTCGGAATGGCATTCGACCATTTTATCATCAAAGGTGTAGACCAACAAACAGCAATAAAAGCCTTTAGCCAATGAAAAAGTTATTATTAGCAGCCTGCACAGCGGCCCTCGTGATGGCCTGTGCACAGAAACAACAAGCCGTCGTGACGGTTCCTCCCTCGCAGATCAACGTGGAGAAACTGCTCGACAGTATCGATTACGACATGGACGTCAGCGGACTCTCGCTGGCCGATGTCCGTACGCTTCGCAACGCGCCCGCTGCACAGCGAGGCTTCCCCTTCAAGGACTCCTATATCCGCGACATCTATCTGACCACCTCGTGGTACGACTCGCTGATGTGGGTATTCGACGAGAACATGCCCTACGACAAGTTTGAGAGCAAGGAAGATGAGTCGTTCTACGATTTCTACTACCGCATGGTCGACGAGGCGAACATCATGAAGTACACCGATCAGGAGAAGGCCTTCATCAAGCGCATGCAGGAGCGAGAGGACGAACTCAAGCAGAAGAACTTCGAGGTGGGACCCGGTCAGAAAGTGAACATCCAGAACATGGTCAACCCCACACAGCTCAAGGATTTCGACCCGTTGCTCAGCCAGCAGTTGGGCAAGGACGGTTTCGGCATCGTGCCCTCACGGATGAACCAGCTGTTCCAGATCTACGAGAAGAACGACTATAACGACTTCCCCAACTTCGTGACCACCGACCTCTACCTGCAGATCTTCCACCTCTACATCGACTGCATGCTGCGCGAGGTGGAGGAGCAGAAGCTGTTGCCACTGATGACCACCTTCTGTCGCGATATGCACGAACTGCTGTACAACATGGAGAGATGGTCGGGCGCAGACGAGAAACGGCATGAAATCGCACACCGCAATGCAGCTTTCTACAATATCGCCTACAAGCTGTTCACTGGCAAGTATATCTCCGAGCCAGGCAAAGACGATGTCGAGGCACAGGAAGTCGGGAAGATCATGGAAGCCAAAGACGACTTTAGCGCCTTTATGACCGACTTCAAGGGGGTAACGTTCGCCTATAGCCTCTACCGTCCGCGAGGCCACTACTCCCGCACAGAGAAGCTCCAGCGCTACTTCAGGGGAATGATGTGGCTGCAGACCGCCAGCTTCGGACTAGACCACAAAGACGACGTGCTGGCTGCTGTGATGCAGGCCTGTGCGCTGAAACTCGACAAGAAATCGCAGGAGAACTACCGCACCCTCGACGAACTCATCACCTACCTCATGGGCGAGTCTGACGACCTCAGTCTGCCTCAGGTGATGGCCGAGGTGGAGAAGACCGGCTTGCAGATGGAAGACCTCATCCACAACGACGATGCCATCGCCAAGATTACCGCTACCCTCAACGAGATCGGCAACACCCAGACGCGAATCCGTCCGAAGTATGAGAATACGAGCCACAACAAGATCCAAGTAATGCCCCAGCGCTATCAGCCCGATGCGGAGGTGCTACTGAATATGGTCGACTACGACAACAAACCCACGAAGCGCGCCACACCAAAGGGCCTCGACTTCTTCGCAGCGATGCTCGTGCCCGCTGCTGAGCGCATCCTCATGGAGGAGAAGACCGAATGGAAGGACTATGGCAAAATGCTTGAGAAGATGAAGATGCGCATGCAGGGCATCAACTGGAACGAGACGACGGCCACCCAGTGGATGAGCACCCTCAGGGCCATGTGCGATCGCGACCCGCAATTGAACTATCCTTACTTCATGGTTTCCCCAGAGTGGGAGTATAAAGACCTCAACGCGATGCTGGCCTCATGGGCAGAGCTGAAGCACGACGCCATCCTCTACGCCAAGCAGCCCTTCGGAGCCGAGTGCGGAGGCGGTGGTCCCCCAGAGCCTATCGTGAAGGGCTACGTGGAGCCGAATGTCGGTTTCTGGCGGAAAGCCATTGTCTTGCTCGACAACACCGCCCGTCTGCTGAAGGAGCAGAATATGCTGACCGATAAGATCAGCGGTGCCACAGACCGGTTGAAGGAGGAGGCTGAGTTCCTGCTGGCCATCAGCGAGAAGGAACTGGCTGGCAAGCCCCTCACCGATGAGGAGTACGGACAGATAGAGTGCATCGGATCCACCTTCGAGAATATCAGTCTCGACCTGGTGCGCCAGAAAGACCAGGATCTGATGGGCTGGGACGACGTGCAGGGTGCCGACAAGAAAGTGGCCCTCGTGGCTGATGTCTACACCGCCAATGCGAACAACAACCCTGAGAAGTCGATCCTTTTCGAGGCTGTGGGCGATGCTGACGAGATCTACGTGGTGGTCGAAATCGACGGCTACCTGTATCTCACGCGTGGTGCTGTGCTGAGCTATCGTGAGTTCATCCAGCCTCTCGATATGCCCCGTCTGACGGATGAGGAATGGCAGAAGCAGCTGGAGAAGAATCCCCGCAAGGGCGTGCCAGAGTGGATGAAGCGTATCACCGTACCACTGGAGTCGGAGCCCGAGGATAATGAGGAATATCACTATAGCTCTGGCTGTTAGTCTGTTGTTTCATGTATCTGCGCGATGTGCTGATACATTAAGCATCGTCTTCACAGGCGACATTCTGCTCGATCGCGGGGTGCGCCGAGTCATCAATCATCACGGAGTCGACCATCTGTTCTCGGATGGCATCGACTCCGTCTTTCGTTCTGCCCAGGTCGTCGTGGGCAACCTCGAATGCCCCGCTACGAAGATCAAGGCACCCGTCTTCAAACAGTTCATCTTCCGCGCAGAGCCCGAATGGCTCGATACGCTGAAACAGCATGGCATCACCCACCTGAATCTCGCCAACAACCACGCGATAGACCAAGGGCGCGAGGGACTTATGGATACCTATCGGAATATCGTCGCAGCGGGAATGGTGCCCTTGGGTGCTGGCGAGAACATGCAACAGGCCTCCGAACCTGTGCTCTTAGCCTCAGAGCCTCGCAAGGTGTGGCTCGTGCCCTCGCTGCGCCTCGCCCTCGAAAACTATGCCTATCTGCCCGATAAACCCTGCGTGAGCCAGGAACCGATGGACTCGCTGCTATCGCGCGTCTTGCGCCTCAGGCGGGCGGACTCCACAGCGGTCATCATCGTCTCGCTTCACTGGGGAGGCGAGCATACGCTGGAGCCTGTGCCCCGTCAGCGTCACGATGCCCACATGCTGGTACACGCTGGAGCTGATGTGCTCATCTGCCATCACACCCACACCCTCCAGACCATCGAGGACTATCACGGTCACAAGATCTACTACAGCATCGGCAACTTTATCTTCGACCCCACGAAGCCCCTCAACAGCAAGGCCTGCATCGTGCGCCTCACCATCACCGACGAAAAGGATGGTCTCCAGGTGGAAACCATCCCTATCACGATTCAACGCTGTGTGCCAGAAATCCAATGATGTAGGCGACATTATTGGGGACATACATTGTACCACTCAAACTGCTTGATATCCTCGTTATAACGGGCATAGTCGCTGTTAGCTGGATTCTGGGCTACGAACATCGATACACAATGCATCTTCTTATCCGTCGCGGTGAAGTCGGGGTAATACTCGGTCCAACTCTTGTCGACATTCCACATGGTGGCGGTGCGACGCTCTATGACGGCCTTGTCGAGGGCCTGCTTCCACATCTGGTACACATCCTGCGGAGCATGCTTGAGGAAGAAGTCGCCGGCATCGTAGAAGATATTGTTCTTAGGATCGAAATCGCCCGTGCTCTTGGTATAGTAATAGTGAATCAGTCCTCTCATATCGGCATAGGTGCTATCCTGCTCTGCCTTCACGGCCTGCATGGCATTACGAGTAGCCTGTGCCAACTGCTCCATCTCGCTGGTCTTCACTACCGACAGGGGAAGCCACTCTCTGACACTCTTATAATACTTGTCGATGATGCCAGTATAGAAATCTCCGTCGCCAAACATATCTCTCATAATCTTGTCGTAGGGCGCACCCTGTCCGGGGATCTCTGCCGGTGAGCCGATGAGATAGTCGGCCACAGAGCGCAGCTCATAGAGGTTCTCCAGACACATCATACAACAGCAGTCGAACATGATGTACTTCAGGTGAGGCAGATCCTTCAACACATTGGCCAGCGTGGGGATATTGATCCAACGACCGTCATTAGAATTCTGAGGATTGCCGAAGTCTACACCGAAGGCACGATTGGTCCTGCGCTGGACCTCCTTGCCCAACAGCCAACCGCTTCCGTGACTCCAGAGTACGAGACCATAGTTACCGTTATCGGCGGGATAGTGGTTGAAGGCATAGCGCATCACACCATCCATCACAACGGGGTCAGAGGCACGCTGCTCTCCGTCGCTGCTCGTAATACCCATATCGCTGAGACTCACGCTATCAGTCACCACACCGTTCTTGATGCGGGCCAGCCAAGGCTGTGAACCATTGTTATAGCGACGTACGAACACCAACAGGTTGTCGTTCTCACCAAGCTGCTTCGAGCCCTCCTTCATTTCTTTCAGATCCGGCTCTACGGCTCGCGACAGGTCGTTGCCACCAGCTATATAGACGAGCACGGTCTTGGCGTTGGATACTTCGGCGGGGCGTCTGGCCTCCGACACATTATCATCGTTACTACATGCAGTCATCATGACTGTCATTACTAACACTGCTGCGGAAAAAAACTTTGTATTCATAATCTTATTTTTTTATTATTTGAGTATTCTGAATGATCTTTCGATGCTGCAAAATTAGTACGATTTCCACCTGTTTCCAACTTATTTCATCTTTTTCGTTCCCGTTTGTTGCGACATAGGCCCTATATTACGACAAAACCAGAGTACAGGCTCCGGATCTGTCGCACACAAAGAAAAAAAGCTTCCCGGCGGGGGAAGCTTTCTTTGTAAGAGAGGGTGTGGGATTAGTCGTAGTTGAAGCGGAACTCTGCGAGTTGCATGCTGTCATCGTTGTCGTCACTTCAGGTGTTGATGATCTCAAGGCGGAAGTACTTCATGTCCTTCGGCCTGTCCCCCGAGCCCGACTTCAACTTCCTTCAGGGCATGGACTTTGCCAAGACTCTCTTCCGCCTCTGGCCCTCCGACGTGGACATCATTTTCGACCCCATGGAGACGGGCAACGGCATCGAGTACCTGCCTGAGCAGGTCATCAGCGATGTTTCATGGACCGACTATCACCCTATCAAGCAAGTCTATATGACCCGCAACTGCAACACCGGCCAGATGATGTGGGACCCGCTGACCGTTATCAACGCCGTGGAGGGCGACGACCTTTTCACGCTGACTGAGCGCGGCACCGTGGTGCTCAATGACGATGGTACGGTCATCTTTACCCCTTCGGCCACGGGTAACAGCCGCTTCCAAATGCCCGGCGACGACGCTTGGCGCTCCGCCATGCTGGAGAAAAACCGCAACGTGAACAAGATACATTAAGAAAGCTTGTCACATTGGGGTCAGCATCGGCTTTAGCAAATGATTAAAAATTCAGGATTTCCATGCGTACAGGACCGATCAGACCAGAGGGGGTGAGGGTTCCCATATTCTGCGAGAGACTTTTGACGCCACTATCAACACTTTACAACGATTCATAATACAACACAATTTCAATTTGGGCGTAAAGATACAAAAAAAATCTGAATGATCGTTCTTTTTGCCAAAAAAAACCGGAAGTTGTTGCTTCCGGCTTATTTCTTTCTATTTATTCTACTGACCCTGGGCCAACTTTCTCATCTCCTCCAGCTGCTCGGCGAACGTACCGCTGTGCTTCACATTCTCACCGTCGAACTTGAATGTCCAGATATCCCACTCAGGACCGAAGTTCAGCTCAGTCTGCCACTCAAGGAGTTCAACTCTCCAGAGCTTCAGCTTGGCACCAGCACGGCCGTAGACACCTGCCTTGATACCTGCCTCAAACTCGAACGGCTTCTTCTCCATCGGGGCGATCGTGGCCTTCATGTCTGCCTTGATCAGTGGGCCTACGCTGAGGGTGGGACCTGCTAACATGTCGACCAGCACATCGCATCCGAGAAGGACACCGGCCTCTGCATTTGCCGAAACACTGGCACGTGGGGTGATAAAACTGAACTCGCTCTTGGTGGTCTTGTAGTCGGCGATGGGCTTCCAGCCGCCGTTATTCTTGTCATACTTCACACCGGCAGAGAACTTGTTGGCGTACTCATATTTGAAACCTGTGTAAACCTGACCTGAAAGACCTGCATTCATGTGGAGATAGATAGCGGGCTGAACGGTGATGGCCACGGGCACGCAACCTGCCATGAAGATGAAAGTGAACTCTGAGAGCTGAGCAAGCTTGATGTTCTGATACTCCTTGGGAATCTCTACCTTGCCGTTCAGGCCAAACATCATCTGGGGAGCAACTGCTACTGTACCGTCGATACGACCCTCGAAGTATCTGGTATCCAAGTCGAACGGAATCAGGGCCTTCTTCAGCGTCACCTTTGAGTCGAGCTTCAGCGTGTAGTCGAACGTCACATCGTAAGGCACCTTGCTCTCGATGGTCAGCGTGTCGCCCTTGTTCTCACCAGTCTTGATCTCGATCTTCGGGAACTTGAACTCACCATGCTCTCTAATGAAGCGACCAGAATTCTCGCCCTTAACAGTAAGACCGTTCTTCCTGACATTATCAACGAACTCTATGAATTCACTTCCTACGGTGAAGATTTCCTTTACCTTATCGATGACGGTGCCGATAGCATCTCCGATTGATTTAAGGGGGTTCCAACGTGTGGTTGCTGGACCTGAGAGTTCGAAGGTCTCACCGTTGAGGATCTCCTCTGCTGTCAGCACACCGAACTGGTTGAAGGCACCACGGGTAGTCTCGCCAGCTCTGCGGGTAATGGCAACGGCCACGGGGTGAATGCGGTTCTCACTATCTGTATACTTATCGGCCGACAAGCCGCGGGTGCTACCGGCATTGGGGTTGACGTAGATAGCGGTGTTCAGCTCGAATTCCTGACCTGCGAGCACCTCGCCGAGACCTGAAGGAATCACGTTGAGGATATACTTGTCGCCATCGAGGCGCTGAGCTGTAGCGCGACGGAGATATGAGCGCTCATCCTTTCTCTGCCAGATACCCATCGGGTGATCTACGAAGTCGCTGATGCCCATCTTGTCGGCATAGGCCTTGCTCACGCTGATCATCGTGGTATCGTCGTTCAGGATCTGCACATCGTTGTCGTTGATGAAGTCGGTGTAAACCAGTCCAAGGGGCTTCTTCAAACCGTTGCCGTCGGATACGATTGTCTGATCGTCTGCGGAGTTATTTACCTGGCTCTCCATGTTGTCGTCTGAACATGCTGTGAAAGCGAAGACAAACATACCTGCGGTAAGTGTGCTCATGAGCACCTGCTTTACCATAACTGTCATTTTTTTCATAATCGTATTTATTTTAAATTGTTTATAATTACTTGTTTTGTCTTGTTGACGATGCAAAATTAGGACGATTTTCAGCTGTTTCCAAGTTTTTTTGTGTTTTTCGCTCCAAGTCTTTGCGACACTCGCCCGATATTGCGACAGACATTTTTCACCCCCTCTGAATTTGTCGCATCCAGTCAATTTTTGGGCATAAAAAAAGCTTCCCGCAGTAGGAAGCTTGAAAAAAGTTACACTAAATCCCCCAGCGGCAGCCTAACATCACAATACGGTTGTTAGAGCGGCTGATGTTCTCGTAGATTTCATACCCATCAGAATTGTATTTTCTAAGGATATGGGAAGGATCGACGAGCCGGTTGGCGGTGAGATAGAGGGTGACAGGCTTGAAACGCTTCTCGATGGAGACGGTAGAAGACTGCCATGTGAGGTTGGCCCGCGAGGCAATGGTTTGGTAACCACCCATAAACCGGAAGTTGGTAGCCACCAGCCATCCGCATCCTAAATCAGCCCTGACATTAAGACTCCAGCCCCAGTTCTTGTCATCAACCTCACGTCCCCCGCGAATGCTGCCAATACCCTGATAATGTGCCCAATGACGCCAGATGGTGGCGTTGGCCTTGAGCCATTTGTTGTTCCAGGCCAAGGTCTCGCTCACCCTGTAGGTCGAGACATCGGCATCATTCAGCGTCATCCTGACTATCACGCCACGACCACCCAGCTTGCTCTTGAACAAATAAGACTCCATCAGGTTGTTGGTCCGCTCGGCCGACACACTCGTGGTGGCAGAGAAAGGACCGTAAGTGAGAGTGTGGTTGAGAGAGAACTGTATCCTGACCTCCGGCTTCAGATGAGGATTGCCCAGCGACACTTTGTTATGCTCATTGGTCTGCACGAAGGCAAGTACGGCTTGCTGGTTGGAGGGAAGGCGGTTGGACAGACTGTTCGACAATGAGAGGCTGTGGTGCCTGGAGATGGCGTAAGTCAGTCGGGCACTACCATTCACCAAGGGTGTAAAATGCGAAAAGCTTCTGCCAGTCAACGGTACCTCCCCAAGATTCATAAAACTATAGAGTTGAACCGCGTGGCCTGTGTTTTCGGTAGTGTTCGTGTGATAAAGGCGCAGGCCATACTCGGCATTGACCAACCATTTGCCCGACCGCCATACAGCATTGAGGAAAGGTTCTGCAAAGAAACGGAATCCTGTGGATTGCTGTTCTACGGACATGGCATCGCCTATATCATCCCCGGCGTCAACATCATGACTGAAGCGTTCTCCTTCGCCTTTGAACCTGAGGCCGCCACCCAGCACTAACCGTGAGGCAGGTCGGCTAAACACGGTATCGGTCAGTTCAAGGGCTGCGTTGAAGGCATAGTCGGTATAGTCAGGATGCATCACCCATTCCAAAGTATCCATGGGCGTTACGTCTAAACCTATGGTAAGACGGAAGAATCGTTGCCAATCATCGTCCACTTTCCATTTCTGCAGCGAAACGTCAGCACTACTTTTCAGCACCCATCCTAGCGCATTCAGCCGGGTGGTGCCGCTATATCCCACAGACACCTTGTGGCAGACATCTCTCTTGTCCTGATATGCGCCGGCTATCACGTAATCCGAAGTCACAGACGAAGTGACGCTCCAAGAAGATGCATCATAATGTGCATGTTCATAATCATACTGGGTCCAAAGCGTATAGGAATTGGGGGATGCGTGTTGGGTGTGACGCCGCCAGTTGAAGTCATAGCGTGCCGAGAGGTTGAGTGGCTTATCGCTGGTCTCAGTAGAGGTGACCGTAAGGCTGAGGTTATCTTTATCCGCAAGATCGAGGTCGAAGATTTCGCTTTCACCTTCCACATCTTTGTATTTGCCGGTCAACGTCAGACGCCAGTCATAATCGCCGGCCTTGTAGCCGAGCCAGAGGCTGCCATTCCCCTCCAGGTGTTTCAGACGACTGTCTAACAGGTGCGGGTCGATCCACAGATATCCCCCGGCAACATCGCCGCCCGTTGACAGCTGTGCCCGTGTGGGAGTGGTGCACAACAGCATCAACAGCACAACCGCTATCTGATATGGAATCCTCGCTGACTTCATGCTGCAAAGATACGAATAAGCGATTGAAAATGAAAATAATTCTTGATTTATTTTGCATTTTGCCGGCTTATTCGTATCTTTGCGGCATAGAAAGCAAGACGGCATGATGAACTCTCTGGCGAAACGGCTCACCTATCGCATCATGGCGGTGGTACTGGTGATGATGGCGATCATCAGTATCGTGACTTATTATTCGGTCAGGAGCTATATGCTGGAGGAAGCCCAGGAACGCTATCAGGGCGTGCTGCAGAGAGATCACGAGGAGTTCCGCCGCAGGTTGTCGGATGTGATGGTGGCCACGAAGAACAACCTGCATGAGATAGAACTCAACGTGGACCATCCTGAGAAGATCGTCCCGCAGTTGGAGCGTGTCTTGCAGGCCAATCCATCAATTATCACATGCGCCATTCTGTATGAGTCAGGCTATTTCCCCGAAAGGAAACGTTGCCTGGAGATTTATTCTACACGCGATTCTGTAGGCAAGGTGCATACCTTCCAGGACGAAGACGACCATAATCCCTATCTGGACAGGGAATGGTTTAAGAAGGGGCTGTCGAAAGACACGGCAGACTGGTCAGAGGCGTATTTCGAGTATGAGCTCATTCCCAACGACAACGCCCGCTATTTGCTGACAACCTATTCCATACCTGTACACGACCAGCATGGGCGTCCGGTGGCATTGTTCGGTTCTGACCTCTCCTTGGAATTCCTGAGAGAGGAGTTGATGGACGACCTTAGGGAACTCAATGAGAAGAACGAGAAGGGCAGTTCCCGACATTCTTATAACTTTGTGATAGACCATCAAGGCACCTATATCGTTCATCCCGATGAGGAACGTATCCTCAATGCCAATTTCTTCGAGGAGTCGAAACAGACTAGCAGCAGGATTGACGACGATGTGGTAGACCGTATGGTGAAAGGCGAGACAGGTTCGGCGATGGTGGAGATCGACGGTGTGCCCTCATGGATGTATTACCGGCCGGTGAAGCACATGGACTGGGTGATTGCCATCGTGGTGCCGGAGGAGGTGATTTTCCACAAAGGCCGTATGCTGAACACCCTCATCATGTTGATTGTGCTGTTGGCACTCTTAATCATCTATCTCATCTGCCGGCGTATGATAAGTGATATTACCACGCCAGTCACCGTGCAGAAAGCTACCCTTGAACGTGAGCTGAAGATTGCCAACGGCATCCAGATGGCCATGTTGCCCAAGACCTTCCCTCCCTATCCTGATCGGACGGACATCGATATCTATGCCTCGGTAACGCCTGCTCGTGACGTGGGTGGTGACCTCTATGACTATTATCTGCGCGACAACCGGTTGTTCTTCTGCATCGGTGATGTGAGTGGCAAGGGTATGCCCGCCGCCCTGCTGATGGCCGTGATGCGCGCCATGTTCCGCAGTGAGACGCGTCGTGCGGAGAGTGCAGCTGCACTTGTCGACACCATGAACCGTAACCTCAGCGAGGAATATACGGGTGGTTATTTCGTGACGATGTTCGTGGGTATCCTCGACCTCACCACCGGTCATCTGGACTACTGCAATGCTGGCCATGAGGCACCTGTGATCGCCGGACAACCGCTGTTCGTTAAGCCCAACCTGCCCGTAGGGGCGCTCCCGGACTGGGAATACGAAGGTCAGCAGGTACAGTTGAAGAGTGGTGACATGATGTTTATCTATACCGATGGCCTGAGTGAAGCTCATAACCACGACGACCAGTTGTTCGGTAGGAAACAGGTGTTGCGGATTGCCGAAGCGCATCGTGACGATACGGCCCAGCAACTGGTACAGACGATGGAGGCTGAGGTGAAGCGTCATACAGGCGATGCACCCCAGAGTGACGATATCACCCTGTTGGCCATCAAATGGCAGAATCATGGCTTGATGTTGCGGGCGACGATGGATGAGATCGGATGCCTTCAGCCCTATATAGAACGGGTGGCTCAGGAGGCAGGCTTTGACAGCAAGGAGTCGAAGCGTCTGCGACTGGCAGTTGAGGAGGCGGTGGCGAATGTCATTAACTACGCCCAGGCCTCGATGATCACCCTCCATACGACCATTGCTGACGGTCAGCTGGTGCTCACCATCGATGACGACGGCAATCCTTTCGACCCCACGAAAGGTTCTGATACTGACCTGTCGGTGACGCCTGACAAACGTCCACCTGGTGGCATGGGCATCATCCTGATGCAGCGAATGACCGATGGCATCACCTATCAGCGCAGCGACGGACATAACATCCTTACCCTCAAAAAATTAGTAAAATGAATCAATAAATTGTAAATGGTAAATTGTTAAATTGTAAATAATATGGTGAATATTACAATCAACGAAAAAGAAGGTCTGCAAACAGTTACCATCAGCGGCGACCTCGACAATGCGGCCAGCTCACAGGCAGAGCGTAGTCTCGCACCAGTCTTCGACCGTACAGACTGTGATGTCCTCATCGACTGTACCGAACTGAACTATATCTCGAGTAGCGGCCTCCGTATCCTGCTCAATATCTACAAGCACACCCGTAGCTATGGTCACACCTCCACGCTGAAGGGAATGACCGAAGAGGTGGAGGAGGTGTTCAGCCTGAGTGGATTCCTACAACTGTTTAAAGTGGAAAAATGACAGAGAAAGAGATCAAGCAGCTTCAGGAAGAGAACAGTTTCCTGAAGAAAGAGGTGGAACGACTGAAGGACGAACTGGTAAGGATGGTCAGTCGTAATCTTGACCTGACAGAGCGTCTGGAATACGATGTGGAGTTGAAGCGTCGTACGGAGGTGGCCCGTGAGATCCTGGAGGGCAACGTGGAACGGCAGCGTAATGCCGACCTGCAGGACGACGGTCAGCTGATGGCACTCATCGAGATGAAGGTGGAGAAAGACCGTCCTCATCTGCGTCCGGAGTTCTGTTCCAAGGATCTGGCTGAGATGCTGGGTGTGAGTATGAAACGACTGGAAGCCCTGTTCCGTCATCAGACCATCCATCGCACACCGGATGCCTATATCGACAACCTGCGTGTATTGGCAGCCCTGCGCCTGTTGCGCGAGCAACCTAACTATACCATCGCAGTGGTGGCAGAAGAGGCTGGATTCTCGAATGTCCGCACTTTACAGCGCCGCATCATGGAGGTGATCGGCATGAGTCCGGTAGACTATCGTCTGATGCTCACAAAAGACCTGTAAGGAGAAGCTGTTTTTGAAGTACCCCGACCGAGAATCGAACTCGGAACTAAGCTTTAGGAGAGCCTTGTTATATCCATTTAACTATCAGGGCCTGTCGCAAAGACGGTGCAAAGGTACAACTTTTTAGTGAATAGTGAATAGTGAATAGTGAAAAATTTTATTCAGAATTAAGAAAAATGATAGAAAAGATAATGAAAACAGGATTTTTGATGCTTGCAGCATGTCTGCTGCTGGCGACGAGTTGCAAACAGAAAGCACCTGCCAACGAACCGGTAGCTGACGCCACAGTGGAGAGCAACACTGAAAACACGACAGAAAGTAAGGTGATGTATACCGATATCAGTCTGCCAGGCCCTCAGGGACAGACGGTGAAGGTAAGCGACTATGTAGGCAAGAACAAACTCGTGATGATCGACTTCTGGGCTTCATGGTGCGGACCCTGCATGGGAGAGATGCCTTATGTGGTGAAGGCCTACGAGATGTTTCACGACAAGGGTCTGGAGATTGTGGGTGTCTCGCTCGACAAAGACAAGGCCAGCTGGGTTCAAGCCATCGCACAGACAGGTCAGAAATGGCCGCAGATGAGCGACCTGAAAGGCTGGAACTGCGAGGGAGCAGCCCTCTATGGAATCCAGTCGATTCCAGCCAATGTGCTCATCAACGAGCAGGGAGAGATTGTGGCCAGGGATTTAAGGGGCGACTTTTTGCTCAAAGAAATCGAAAGCCGCCTTGCCGCTGGGGCCGTAGCAGAATAGGCCTACGCGGATGCCTTTCCAATAGCCTGCCCGCATGGGGAACGCCTCGCCCGCAGGCTCATAATGCTCGCCATCGGTACTGAAATAGAACTGATGGCGATTTTCTATGCAGTCGTTCGTGATGCGCAGCCATACTTTCGCGAACTTTCCGCGGTTTATGATCTGCCGCTCACCATGCGCCTCGATAAAGATGCCCTCCTTGCAAAGGCCGATGCCACGAAACAGTTTGCCTGAGCAGAAGAGTCCCGCATAGTTATTCCCGGAGGCAGAAACCAACGTGGTGCTCTCGCTCTGATAGCCAACAACTTTCTGCGTGAGCATATTTCGAGCCAGTTTCAGACTATCAGCAGGCATCGCCTTCAGCGTGAGCCAGCCCTTACGATCAGAGAGATTCCAATGAGTGTCGACGGGGTTGTGATTCCATTGCCAAACCGGAGATAGAGAGGAAAGAGGAGAGAGGAAAGAGGAAGGAGATATGTTAAAATCATCATGAAAGTCAGAGGATACACTTTGGTATTCTCTTTCCGCTTTCCTCTTTCCACTTTCCACTAAAACAGGCTTTTGCCAGACGGCCACAGGCTCGCCAATGCCATTGCCGTCGTAGTCGACACCCATCAAGGGCCAGTCGTTATGCCAATAAGCAGGTTGCAAATGCACCACGCGCCCTAAGACAGGCGTCTCCTGAAAGTGGTAGAACCACCAACTGCCGTCAGGCGCATCCACCAAAGCCCCCTGATGAGGACCATTCACCTTAGTCGAACCTTTCTCAAGCACGATGCGACGCTCATAAGGTCCATAGATGTTATGAGAACGAAGCACCGTCTGCCAACCTTGTCCGACACCACCCTCAGGAATAATCAGATAATACCAGCCATTGCGCTTCAAGAACTTCGTACCCTCCGCCACAGGCCCTTGATACACCGTCACACCATCATCGAGCAACTGCTTGCCATCAGGCGACATCTTATGAACGATGATGGGGCCTGCTCCATGCTGACTACGCCCCAGATACGCCTGTCCGTCGTCGTCCCAGAAAGGACAAGGATCCTCCCATTTTGCCACACGCTTTACCAGATGCAGGGGTGACCATGGGCCGTGGGGATCCTGAGCCGTGCTCATATAGAGTCCCTCGTCAGGAGTACAAAAATACACATAGTAGAGGCCGTTATGATAACGGATGGCAGGTGCCCAAGACCCACCGGCATAATGCCGGTTAC
>JAEEGK010005239.1_pt1 | contig 31372 bp, 31 predicted proteins | sample 8958771 | NCBI WGS metagenome assembly JAEEGK01 (sample SAMN16246547, study PRJNA631951) | gut metagenome | biome: gut microbiome; feature: rumen; material: SC-attached | host: Bos | place: Iran: Karaj | collected 2018-10
TTCTTCTACGACTTCTTTCTTTTCTTCTTCCATTAGAAGACCTCCTTTTCTTCTTGTTTTATTAATAAGTGGTTACAGTCAGGAATATCTAATTTCGTGGCGGTAATAAACACTTGATTAAACTTTCTTAAAAATTTGATTAGTCTTTCTTGATGCTTTTGATCAAGCTCACTCATCACGTCATCAAGAACCACTATTGGTTTTTTATCCTTGTCTTCAATTAAGAAGTAAGGACTGAGTTTTAATGCGAGAGCGGCAATTCTGTTTTCCCCTTGAGAGCCAAACGTGGCAATATCACGTCCGTTTAGGCTGATAGAAATGTCTTCTCGATGAACACCGATGGAAGTTTGCTTATGCTTGAAATCGCTTTCCTCGGCGTGTTTGAATGCCTTTTTCGCGTTCTCAGTGAAGTTAGAGTCATAAGCCACGAATGGATAGTACTTAACTTCAAAGGTCTCTTTATTGCCTGTGAGCGCGCGCGTTATTTTATTAAGGATATCATTGATATCCTTCACATACATTTGTCTATAAGAGATAATGGAACCTGATAATTTAACTAGTAATTCTGTAGTTACATCAAGTAATGTTTGATCTACTTTTTCACTTTTAAGCAAATCATTTCTCTCTTTTAGAACTTTCTCATAACGAGAAATATAATCGAAATAAACAGCACTCTTTTTAGATATAGATATATCTAAGAAGTTTCTTCGATCACGAGGTGGTCCACTAAAGAGCATCACATCTTTAGGCTGGAATAAGATGACATTAACGCATTTAGCTAATTCTGATAATTTAGAAATGCTTTTTCCGTTAATAGTGATGGTTCGACCAGTTTTGGAGATTTTGATTTTGATTTTCCTGGTCAACTCACCTTCGTTAATCGCTGCGCTTATTTCTGCATTATCTTGATTTCGCTTTATAAGAGCGCCATCATCATTAGCCCTAAAGCTTCTACCTAGTGATAAGTAATAGATGGCTTCCACAATATTTGTTTTACCAACGGCATTCGGTCCAGTTAAAACATTAAGATTGTTGGAGAATTCGAAATTGAGATAAGCGTGATTACGGAAATTTCTGAGGCCAAGATTCTTAATCTGCATGCTAATCGATTAAAAAGGACTTGCCAGAGATTTGAATGACATCGCCATGGTATAATTTACGACCGCGACGATTTTCCTCCTCTCCGTTGACCAAAGCACTGTTTTCACTGAGAAAATATTTTGCTTGGCCACCAGTATCAATGATGCCAGTGATTTTAAGCAAAACACCTAATGTGATGAAGGTTTCACCTTCGCGTAATTTAATGCTTTTTTGGGCCACAAAAACTCCTGTATGTTTATTATAAACTATATAAATAAAAAAGGGAATTAAATATTCCCTTAATTTGTATAAAGTCTAGAATAGGTGTTTTTGGCCTAATATGTACGGACTGGAGTGACAATTTGGACCACCGAGTCATCTGAGGCATTCTCCACCACAAATGGCTTCATTTCGCCTACAAATGCGAATGTGACATCAGCACTTCCGAGAGCTTTAACTGCTTCAATCACGAAACTACTATTAAATGAAACATGTAAATTTTGGCCAACGTATTTAAACACATCAATTCTTTCAACAGCGGAACCAACTTGACTTGATTTAGCAGAAATTTCAATGCCATCTTCGCTCATTGCAAGATCAACGATGTTTTCTCTATCAATGGATAAGATGTTAGCTCTTTCAATAGCTCTCATTAAATCATTAGCGTTAACTTCTAATGAATAGTTAGTCATCTTAGGAACAATATTCTTTGTATTTGGATAATCACCAGCGATTAATCTAGTAGCAACAACAGTTGTACCAATGGTGAATAATGCTTTCTTATCGCTAAAAGCGATTTCCACTGATTCTCTACCTTCTAATAAATGATTGATTTCATTCATCATCTTAGCAGGAACATTGGCAACAAATTCTATACCTAGAGGAATATTGAGTGTTTTTCTTGCCATACGAGCACTGTCAGTAGCGGTAGCGGTCAAGATACCATTACTAGCTTCAAGATTTAACGCTGTGAGGATTGGACGTTGTTCTTTTAAGGAAGCAGCAAATGTTGTTTGGCTAACTAAGATATCAAAATCGGCTCTAGATAAGCTGAGTTCTGTACCATTGGCTTCTAGGTCAAGATCTGGATATTCATCAACCTTGACGCAGTTTAAACGATATTCTGAACGATTGTTACTAATAGTGGCAATTGTGGAATCAACGACATCAACAGTGATTTCTTCTGTATCCATCTTTCTAACAATTTCCACTAAAAGTTTGGCTTTCATCAAGATAGAGCCTTCTTTGTAGTTTCTGATAATCTCTTCTTCACCTAATTTATAAGGAACTTGAGTTTTAATAGAAATGTTTTCATCAGTACCAGTAATAAATAAACCTTTTTCGTTTAAATCTAATCTAAAGTTTTCTAAAACTGCTTTTGCATTTTTACTAGAAATAGCTCTTGCAGCAACATTTAATCCTTTAAGGAATTCCTCACGCTTAATTGTAAATCTCATACATATTCCTTTCTTTTCTATATATTTATTATATTAATAATAATAATTAAATCTGTGGATATTGTGGATAACTCAGATTATGGTACTTGAGATTATTGTATCACACCTGGTTATAAAATGATATTTTTTATTTTTAAATAAACTAGTTGGATTTTAATGTCTTTGTAAGTTTGTCAATAACCGCCTTTAATTGCTCGTCAGTTTTCAACATGCTTTCCACTTTTTCTATACCATTCATCACAGTGGTATGATCCCTACCACCGAACGCGTTACCAATTTTAGTGAGTGGAATATCAATATTAATTCTAATTAGATACATAGCGATGTGACGTGCGAGGGCAATTTGACCAGTTCTTGTCTTACCCACTAATTGGCTTGGAGTTAAGTTGTAGTAATCCGCGACAATGTTGATAACACGTTGTTCTGATAGTTGTGCAGCGACGTTTTTTACACCAGTAATATTTTGTACAGCTTCAATCGCGACCTCTAATGTAATCTTGTCAACTGGGTGCATAGAAGTGACATAGAAAATTAACCTATTAAACGCACCATCTAACTCTCTAACATTACTGCTAAATTTCTCAGCGTAGAAGTATAAAACTGCTGGATCAAAATTGTTAATATCTAAGCCTTCGTTAAGGATTTGTTTTTCAAGAATTTTAACGCATGTATTTTGGTCTGGATTATTGATTTTTACGGTCAAACCCTGGCTGAATCTGGTTACAAGACGATCTTCTAATCCTTTTAATTCGTTAGGTTGTCTATCTGATGTAATAACGATTTGTTTATTGGAGTTAACCATCTTTTGATAGATGTAGAAAAACATCTCTTCAGTATTAACCTTATTTTCTAAAAATTGCACATCATCAAATAATAGGACATCGACAGTAGAAAAGAAGTCTTTCATTGTCTCTGAACCCTTCTCACCTTTAACGAATTTGACGTATTCATCAACGAATTCATTAGCGTTGATATATAACACTTTTGCACCTGGCTTACTAACAGTTCTAATGTAGTTACCGATAGCGTGTAATAAGTGAGTTTTACCTAAACCAGAATTGGAATAAATGAACAATGGATTAAAAACCGCACCTGGTTTTTTAGCAATCATTGTGGCCGCTCGGTACGCTTCTTTATTGAATTCACCTTCAACAAAGGAATCAAATGTTAAATTAGATTTGAGTTCAGCATCTTTAAAGAAGACAGTTTCTTCATTTTTAACTTTGTTAGCACCAAAAACAGTATTGCTTTTAGCAATATCTTCCACTAATTTAAATTCAAAACGACAGTGTTGTTCGGCAATGTCGTAGAAGGCTTCTTTAATTAATTCTATATATTTAGAGGAGAGCAATCTTTGCGATGTGAGGTCTTTAACCACGACTGTCACTAAGTCTCCTTTGATGTCATGAATATATGTACGAGAGAAGAAAGAATCAAATATTTGTCTTTCGTCGAGCCTTTGATCAATAAGCTCTAATGTTTGTTCCCACATACGGGAGATCTCTGATACTGAATTATTCATAACGTTTCCACCTGATTTCGTGTCACCTATTATAAAATAATTCACATTCGTTTTGTATGCGAATTTACGCGAAAAAGAGTTTTCCACATCAATCCCCATAGAATTGTAACTATAGTGAGTTTTCCACATTTCCACATCTTAACAATTGTGGATAAGTTTTCCACTTTTCAACAGCCTGTGGATATGTGGATTACTAACTTTTTTCTATCCCGTTTCCTCTATTTTTGGCAAAATCGCGATTGTGAATAACTCAAATAAAACCACATTTTGTTGACATTTATTAATAAATGCTATTAAACTTATCTCGCTATGTAAGGAGGTTTCTTTTATGAAAAGAACATATCAACCAAGTAAAATTAAACATCAACACAAGGCTGGATTCCGTGCTCGTATGAAATCCGCAAATGGTCGTCGCGTTCTTGCTCGTCGTAGAGCTAAAGGCAGAAAAAAATTAGCTGACTAATCAGAGGAAGATTATGAAAGTTATTAATCGTATTAAAGCAAGTGATGACTTTGCTCTAGCGATTAAAAAAGGCAGAGCGCAGCGTAACCAATCGTATGTCATCCACTATCGCCCAAATGAATTTAATTATGTAAGAGTGGGCATTTCTGTTTCTTCTAAACTGGGTAACGCTGTTGTTCGCAATCTTGTCAAACGACAAATTAGATCAATGTGTGATTCATTGATCGACTACAATTCTCAATCATTGGACATTGTTATCGTTGCTAAAGCAAATTTCCTAGATCGTTCGTATGACGATAACAAACAATCACTGAAAGAATTATTCAATTTTTAGATAGGACTTATTAAATGAAAAAAAGAACAAAACTAACATTAGGAGGTATTGCATTAGTTGCAGGTGCCATCCTACTCTCTAGTTGTACCGCTTCATTTTGTTCAAATCTTGATAAAGCTCATATCCTTTACGCTTTTGATTACGGCGTGAGTGATTATTATGATCATGATGCCACAGATGCAGATAAGGGCATAAAAGCATACCGCGCTATCGAAGGTAACGATAACATTTGGTATGTAATTAACGTTCCAACAAATGCTTCAAGTGGTATCGGTAAAACCAAAGCAGACTCAATTAAAGCTGGTTTCGCTTTACCTTCTAATAATTATTATGTCGAATTAGATAAATTGGTTTTAGCCCAAGCTCTTGAGGCAAGTGGTAAAGCTTTAGCAACAGCAACTTATGATGACGCTCTTCTAGCTTTGGACAATTATGGTTATCAAAAATTCTATTCCGGTGAAGGAAAAGATATTTGGGACAACTGGACCAATTTAAATCAAAAAATGAAAACTGATATCGAAAAAGGTACCAGTTCTTTAACATTAGATGATTTACCATCTAACGATTACACAAAACTTTATAAAAAAGATATGAATGCACTTATTGCTTCATATCGTTCCTGTCTCTCAATCACAACCGATGATTATGGTTACTATGGCTACGCCAATGGTGCCAAATATCGTAAAGATAACAAAGTCGCGGTTCAAATTGAATCTAAAGATTGGAGCTATGCCTGGAAGAAAGGCTTCATGGAAGGCTTATTAGTTTACCCAATCGGCTGGCTCACCGAAACATTTGTTCATACATTTAAAAACGGTGGTGTCGCTGGTGGTTTAGCACAATTATTAGCTATCTTCGCAATTACCTTTATTGTGAGATCCTTGATGTTAGTGGTAACACTAAAACAAACGACAGGTAACGCTAAAATGCAAGCCTTACAACCAGAAATCGCTAAGATTCAAGCTAAGTATCCAAACGCCAATACAAATAACTATGAAAAACAACAACAGGCGATGGAAATGCAAAAGTTATATAAGAAGCACAAGATTAATCCTCTTAGTACTCTCTTAGTAATGATTGTGCAATTCCCTGTCTTCATCTGCGTTTGGGGTGCTTTACAAGGTTCCGCAAGTTTATCTTCAGACTCATTCTTAAAATTGCACTTATCTGATGCTATTAATACCGTCTTATTTGATGGTGCTAACTGGGCAAACGGCAGTGCAATTACAGCGTTGGTTTTATTCTTATTGATGGCGGGCGCGCAAGTCATTTCTATGTTACTCCCACAATGGATTCAAAAGAAAAAACGTAAGAACGTCGCTCAATTAGGTAAAAATCCAAACGTTAATCAACAACAAAATCAAATGAAAATGTTCACCTATATCATGATGGCCATGATTATCTTCATGGGCTTCACATTACCAAGTGCTATGGGTGTTTATTGGTTTGTCGGTGCTTTATTCTCCATCGTTCAAACCTTAGTGGTTGAAAAAATCAACTCAAACAAAGCCAAAAAGAAAGGTAGATAATTTAGTATGAAACAATATACTGGAAAAACCGTCGAAGAAGCTCTTCAAGCCGCCGCTACTGAAACCGGTACTGAAGTTGATGAATTAATTTATATCGTTTCCGATAAAAGAAAAGGTTTATTCGCTAAAAAGATCGTTGTTGAAGTCTACGACTTAGCTGATGTTATCAGATTCGCAGAAGACTATGTCTTAGGTGTTGTTGATGCCTTAGAAATCGAAAGCACAGTTAATACAAAATTAGACGATCAAGTTATTAGAATCACAATTGATTCTACACATAACCCAATCTTAATCGGTAGAAACGGTAAGACATTACAAGCTCTTAATGAATTAGTGAAATTAGCGGTTAGCAATCACTTCCATAAGAGATTTAGAATCTTACTTGATATCAACGGTTACAAAGATAACAAATATGGTCGCTTAGTGCGTATGGCTAGAAGATTAGGTCATGATGTGCAAAAAACAAAAACAACTTACACATTTGATCCAATGCCAGCGGATGAAAGAAGAGCGATTCATAACGCATTAAACAATATGCCAAACGTCAGAACCGAATCAATCGGTGAAGGCGCACAAAGACAAGTTCAAATCATTTACGTTGAATAAAATAAAATAACACCCTTTAGGGTGTTTTTTGCAGGATTATGTTTGAGACCATTGTTGCATTAGCTACCGCTCCTATCAAAAGTGCATTAGCCATCGTGAGATTATCTGGCGATGATGTTTTAGATGTGGTTTCTAAATGCTGCTCTAAAGATTTAAGGAATATTAAAGAACGTACAATTCTTTACGCTTCTATCGTTGATAAAGGCGAAAAAATCGATGATGTTGTCCTATTAGTGTATAAAGGACCAAAATCATTTACTGGTGAAGATAGTGTGGAAATTATTTCACACGGTTCACCACTTATTGCCAAGCAAATCGTGGAAGTTTGTATGCAAAATGGAGCGAGAATGGCCACGAATGGTGAATTCTCTAGTCGCGCTTTTATGCATAACAAAATTGACCTCGTTCAAGCGGAAGCGATTAATGATGTCATTAACGCTACCACTAAAGAAGCTAAGAAATTAAATCTTTTATCTTTAGATGGTCAAACTAGTGAATTACTTAAACCAATTAAAGTTAAACTCGCTGATCTTTTATCTTTAATAGAAGTTAATATCGATTATCCAGAATATGAAGATATTGAAGTCGCTAATAAAGAAAAAGTCGTGGAATACGCCGATGATTTAGTTAATAGAATTAATTTATTAATTAGTGATGGTGAAAAAGCCCAAATTATTAATGAAGGTGTCAAAGTCGCTATTGTTGGTAAACCAAACGTTGGTAAATCATCATTATTAAATGCCTTTTTAGGTGAAGACCGCGCTATTGTTACTGATATCGCGGGTACTACACGTGACGTCGTGGAAGGACACGCTAATATTGATGGTGTAGTTCTTCATTTATATGACACCGCAGGTATTCATGAATCAAGCGATAGAATTGAATCAATCGGTATCGAAAAATCTAAAAAAGCCATCAAAGATGCAGATGTTGTTATCGTGGTTTTAGATGGCTCTAATGATATTGATGACGAAGACAAACAAATCCTTGAATACACTAAAGAATATAATCCTATTGTTGTTTATAACAAATCTGATGTCTCATCTAAAGATGATAGACTCTCAATTTCCGCTTTAGAAGGCAATATAGAACCTCTAACAAAGAAGATTAAAGAAGTAATCGGATTAGATGAAAAAACGTTCTCTAAACCGGCTTTAAATAACGCTAGACAAATCGGTTTATTAAGAAAAGCCAAAGAGTCATTATTAAAGGCTAAAGTAGATGCCGAAAACGATTTAACAATTGATCTAGTTTCTGTTTCTTTATTAGAAGCTTATACTGCGATATTAGAAATCTTAGGCGAGGCTAACCAAATTGATTTAGCTAAAGAAATATTCTCTCGTTTCTGCGTAGGTAAATAATGAAGTTAATTGATACCCATTGCCACTTAAATGACGAACAACTCTATCAAGATTTGGATAATGTCGTTTCTCGTGCTTTGCAAACTGGTATTGAGAAAATGGTTGTCATTGGTTGGGATAAAGAAAGCTCATTAAAGGCTATTAAGATTGCTGAACAATATCCTTTTATATACGCCTGTGTGGGTTTCCATCCTGAAAACTTAGAAGGTGTTGATGAAACACAGTTAAATGAAGTCTTAAATCTCTATTCTCATCCAAAAGTTGTGGGAATTGGGGAAATCGGACTTGATTATCACTGGGAAAAAGACCCTCAAAAACGTGAAATCCAAAAAGAATTCTTCATTAAACAAATCGAGTTCGCTAATAAGGTGGGACTTCCAATTTCTATTCATAGTCGTGAAGCTTTCCAAGATACCTTAGAAATCTTGAAAAATCATAAACCATTACACGGTGGAGTGATGCATTGTTACTCTGGAAGTGTAGAAAATATCAATGACATAATTAACCTCGGTTTATATATTGGACTTGATGGTCCAGTGACCTTTAGAAACGCTAAAACACCGAAAGAAGTGGCTATTGAAGTACCACTAGAAAAATTAGTGTTAGAAACTGACTCTCCATACTTATCTCCACACCCACTTAGAGGCACTGTAAACGAACCTGCAAATCTCATCTTAATTGCGGATGAAATTGCCGCATTAAGAGATATGTCTAAAAAGCATTTATTAGAGGTTGTTTACGATAATTCTTGTAAGCTATTTAACTTATGAAAAAGTATTTAAAATTTCCTCTAATCGTGGAAGGAAAAGAAGACGCTTCTTATCTTTCAAATTACATTGCTTCTGAAATTATTGTCACTAATGGATATGAATTAAATCACTCTCTTATTTCTTATTTAAAAGATAAGGAAGTAATAGTTATGACTGATCCAGATGAAGCAGGTAAACAAATAAGAAATAGGCTAAACGGGATGCTAAATAAAGTGCATAACGTTGAAGTGGATATATCTAAATGTATTAGGGGTAAAAAGAATGGCGTTGCGGAGTGTCAAATTGACGAAATACTCTGCAAATTGGCACTATTTTTCGAAAATAACCCTGAAAATCACGCAGAAATCACGTCTTTTGACTTATATGAGCTAAAAATAAGTGAAAATAGCCAATTGAGAGCATACGTGAGCGAAAAACTCAACTTAGGAACATGTAATAATAAACAACTACTTAAAAGAATGAATAACACTCATGTAAAATTAGAAGTGTTAAAGGATATAGTTAATCAATACAATCATGGAAATTAATCGCTCTAACATCAATGAAATAGTAACTAAAGCATCCTTAAGACCTGATAAGGATTATGGACAAAACTTTCTTGTGGAACCAAGCATCTGTGAGAAGATTGTTAGTGCTTTAAATATTGAAGAAAACGACTACGTTTTAGAAGTCGGTCCAGGGCTCGGCTCTTTAACGCATTTTATCAGCTTAACAAACGCTAAATATGACGCTGTTGATATTGATCCTAGAATGGTTAATTTCTTACGTGTTGTTTATCAAGATTTTGGCAATATCCAAATCATCGAAAATGACATTAGAAAGCATGATGTTTCTAAGTATAATAAAATAATTGGCAATTTACCCTACAACATTACAACTGAAACAATACAATTTTTCTTAACAAACGCTACTTCCGCAAAACGTATGGTGTTTATGATTCAAAACGAGGCGCTTAATCGTTTTTATGATGTTAAAGGTAAAGAATATGGTCCAGTTTCAGTCTTGTTACATCTCCTTGGATCTATTGAAAAACTATTCGTCGTGAAAGCGGGCTCATTCTATCCCGCTCCAAAATGTAGTTCAGTAGTGTTTGCTATCAACATTGACGATAATAAAAGCAGAAAAGATGCGCTAGGAACATTCAAACTTGCGAAATCTCTATTCCTTAATCGCCGTAAAACTATACAAAATAACTTAGTTAATACTTTAAAAGACAAAGAGCTTGTGACAAAATTATGTCTCGACCTCGAGATTAATCCTTTGTCTCGTCCAGAAGACTTATCGCCTGATACTTACCTCGCTATGTATAAGTATCTACAAAAGTAATAAGTCCCCCTTAAAAATTATTTTTAAAGTGTTACAATTAAATCGAAGATGAAAAGTTTACACATTCGTAGCTACGCAAAAATCAATCTTTGCTTAAATATCACTGGAAAACGTAAAGATGGATACCACGAACTAGATATGGTTATGGTTCCTATTTCTTTACACGATTCTTTAGTAGTGGATTTACTCAAAAAATCACCAGATAACTTTGTTACTGTTGATGATTTCTCAATTGGTTCTTTTAACTACAACCTAGCAACATTCTCCATTGATAAATTACGTAGCGTATATCATTTCGATGAAAAATTCAGAATCCTTATTCATAAGGTTATCCCAATTCAAGCGGGTTTAGGTGGTGGTTCATCTAACGCTGCTTGTTCTTTAAAAGCGGTCAATGATCTCTTACAATTAGGGGCCTCTGATGAAGAATTAATGGAAATTGGTAAAACACTTGGTTGTGATATCCCATTCTTTGTGAAATGCAAACCTGCAAGATGCAAAGGATTAGGGGAAATTCTCGAACCAATTGAAATAAAAAATAACTACTACGTGCTTATTGTTAAACCAGAAGCAGGCTGTTCCACTAGGGAAGTATATTTAGCCGCAGATTCTATGGATTTACCAGTTTGTAACGTAGATAATGTAATTAAAGCATTACAAGAAGGTGATGATGATTTGTTAGCCGCTAGTATGGGTAACGCTTTACAAGCTCCTGCTATTACTCTAGTGCCACAAATCCAAACCATCATCGACGAATTACATGATTGTGGTCTTAAAATTGTCCAACAAACAGGTTCAGGTTCCGCTGTTTTTGCTTTAAGCACCGACAAAAAACTTCTCAAAAAAGTTTTAAAACAATTTGAAAACAAATACCAGGTCGAATTGGCCCGTGTATTGAAATAAATTACGTATCTTACATACATATAATGGAGGTTCTTTTATGAACAAATATGTAGTCGTATTAGCGGCTGGCAAAGGCACAGGAATGAATTCCCGTGATCCAGAGCACTCAAAGGTTTCTTATCCAATTTTAGGTAAACCAATTATTAACTATGTTATCGACGCAGTTAAACCACTTGATCCTCAAGAGATTGTTACTGTTGTGGGTTTCGGTGGTGAATTAACAAAATCACTCGTCGAAAAAGAATCAGATGTTGTTTGGCAAAAGAGATTATTAGGTACAGGTCACGCTGTTTTACAAGCAAAGCCATTCCTTGAAGGTAAACCAGGCCAAACATTAGTGATCTATGGTGATACACCACTCGTAGAAACAGAAACATTACGTCAAATCTTCCACATTCATGAAAAGAATAGATATGACATGACTGTTGTTTCTGCTGTTTTAGATAATCCAAAAGGTTATGGTCGTATCTTAAGAGAAGATAAATCAAATCGTATCTTAGCGATTAGAGAAGAAAGTGACTGCACATTCGCTGAATATGAAATCAACGAAGTTAACACTGGTATCTGTATCATCGATAACGAATTATTATTTAAATACATCGAAAGACTATCAGTTGATAACAATAGACACCTATTCTACTTATCCGAATTAGTGCAATTATTCATCCAAGATAACTACCACGTGGGTGTGTTTGTGGCTGAAGAAATGAAAGAAGTCTATAGCATTAATAACCGCGTCCAATTAGCGTACGCTGCTAAGATTATGCGTAGAAGAATTAATCAAAGATTAATGCTTTCCGGTGTCTCTATCGAAGATATTGATTCCGCTTATATCTCACCAGACGTTGAAATTGGTCAAGATACCGTTATTCGTAGCAATACAACCATCTTAGGTAAGTCCAAAATTGGTGAAGCTTGCTCCATCGGTCCAAACACCATTCTTAACGATGTTGAAGTGGGTAATGAAGCAGAAATTATCTCTTCCAATTTAGAGGGTGTTAAGGTCGAAAACTCCGCAAAAGTCGGTCCTTTTGTGGAAAAGAAAGGTAAATAATATGCAAATTGTCGAGAGTTTTGGTAAGAACGTTTTCGTTGGCGAAAAGATGGTGGGATATATTGACCGCCAAGGTATTTTTATCAATCGTCAAAAGTTCGCGGATATTACTCCAGAAGGCGAAATCTCTTTTGGTACTAAAAAGCTCGGCTATGTCGATGAGGATGGTTACATCATCATCAAAGATAAAGAAGTCGGTTATATCGATAACGATAACAACTTTGTCTTCTACGATATTAAGTTTTAGGTAAATTTATGATTGCGATTGGTATTGATATTGGTGGTATGTCCATTAAAGGTGCGGCAGTTGATAGTAATGGCCGTGTCTATGAGAAATTCAGTATGCCTTTTGTTAAAGGCGAACCTGGAGAAGAAACCGTTAGAAAACTAGCGGCTTTAGTCAAAGAATATATCACTTCCCAACATTTAGAAGACAAGGTAGCCGGTATAGGTATCGGTTGTCCTGGTACTTTAAATGTAGCGGAAGGTATCGTTGAATACTCTAATAACTTAGGTTGGAATGATTTACCAGTTGCTAAAATCATGAATGAAATATTACCTTATCCAATTAGACTCATTAATGACGCAAATGCTGCAGCATTAGGTGAGGCTAAATTTGGTGCGGGTAAGCAATATGAAACCGTCATTATGCTCACATTAGGCACAGGCGTTGGTGGTGGAATTATCATTGGCGGCAAACTCTATGAAGGCAATCAAGGAAAAGGTGGAGAACTGGGACACATTGTCGTCCAAGTTGATGGTGAACAATGTTCTTGTGGTAGAAAAGGCTGCTTAGAAGCCTATGCCTCTGCGACCGCTTTAATTAGAGAAACTAAGAAAGCCATGCGTTCAAATAAACGCTCATTAATGTGGCAAATATCACCTGAAATCGAATTAGTGGGTGGTAAAGTAGTGTTCGAAGGCGCCGCCAAAGGCGATAAGAGCGCTCAACAAGTATTAGATAACTACATCAAGTATCTTGGTGAAGGTATATTAAATTACTGCAACATCTTTAGACCAAACGTTGTTGTTCTATCTGGTGGCATCGCTAATGCGGGTAAGCCATTATTTGATCCATTAAACAAATATATTGAAGAACGTTTCTATGGATATCAAAGAACACCAGCAGTGGAAGTTGTTCCTGCCGAATTAGGATATGATTCTGGCAAGATTGGTGCGGCAGCATTATTTTTCAAATAAAAAGGGAGTTTTTACATTATGCAACTAGTCATTATGGCCGCGGGCATGGGTAGCCGTTTTGGTGGCCTCAAACAAATGGAACCAATGGATGATTACAATAACTTTTTATTGGATTATTCCATTTATGATGCAAAACGCGCTGGTTTCAGTTCCGTCGTTTTCATTATTAAAAAAGATTTCTATGAAGCTTTCAGAGATACAATCGGTAAAAGAGCGGAAAAGATTATTAAAGTTGAGTACGCTTTCCAAGATTTAAACGACCTTCCAGAAGGCTTCAAAGTACCAGAAGGAAGAGAGAAACCATGGGGTACCGCTCACGCAATTTACGCGGCACGGGACCTAATTAAGGAAGATTTTATCGTCATCAACGGTGATGATTTCTATGGTAAAGAAACATATGAAGTGGCATACAAATACTTAGCCTCTTTACCAAAAGATAGCAAAGGTAAATATGCCATCGTTGCGTTTGAAGCTAAAAACACAATGACCGAAAATGGTGCGGTTAAAAGAGGTGTCGCTTTCCAAGATAAGAATGGCTATTTAGAAAAATTAATTGAATCAAGCATTTACGCTAAAGGTAATAAAGTTGTTTGCGAACCATTAGACGGCACACCAGCTTTTGAAACTGAACCAAATCAATTAGTGTCCATGAACTTATTCTGCTTCAATAAGGATCTTATTCCTGCTTTAGGCGAAAAGTTCCCACTTTGGTTAAAAGAAAACATCAACGTTCCTAAATCAGAATTCTTAATTCCAACAGTCGTTGATGAATTAGTCCACGAAAACAAGGCCACTGTACGCTTATTATCCACTCCATCAGTGTGGTTTGGTGTTACTTATAAAGAAGACAAACCAGGTGTTGTTAAAGCTTTAAAAGCCTTAGTGGACAAAGGTGAATATAAAGAAGGCTTATATTAATATTTAAAAAAATATTATTTTTTACTTGTAAAAACGTTCCTCGTATAACTATGATTATCACGTAGGAACTTTTTTATTTATAAATAAGTTCGTAATAGATAGGATTTCGTTCAACCGAATCGGAGGAAGAAATGAAAACACTTATCATGTTATCTGCCATGCCTGGTAGTGGTAAATCCACCTGGGCAAAAGCGTACCAAGAGGCTCATCCACATACTTTAATCGTTTCTAGCGACGAAATTAGATTCGAACTCACTGGGGCGACTCAGGATTTTTCTAAGCAAAAAGAAGTATGGGAGCTTTTTTCTTTTAGAATTCATGAATACGCAAAAAAGTATGATGACGTCACTGTAATTTTAGATGCTTTAACTGACCTTAATCGTTTGAGAGAAATGTACGTTAAAGAGAATCCTGAATTCGATGAATATGTTTTGGTTTTATTCCCACGCACAGCTGAACAGATTCGTTTCTATAACAAGCAAAGAAAAGAAACTTCAATTGTGCCAGAAGAACAACTCGAAGTTTTGATGAAGAAATGGGAAGAACCTACAGAAGAAATTAAAAAACTATTCAATAGAGTAGAAGAAGTTCATTGGTAGGAGGGAAAGTTGAATGAACGGAAATGTCAGAGATCCTAATATGAAACGTATCACTAATAAGGAATTAGCGGATGCTTTCATTGAGGAACAAATTAAAGAAATTAAGGCACAAGTGGGTGACAAAAAAGTTTTATTAGCCCTTTCAGGTGGTGTTGACTCATCAGTTTGTGCAGCCTTATTAATTAAAGCAATTGGTAACAACCTAACATGTGTTCACGTTAACCATGGTTTATTAAGAAAAGGTGAACCAGAACAAGTTATTAAAGTATTTAAAGAACAAATGGGCGCTAACTTAATCTATGTTGACGCAGTTGATGAATTCTTAGATGCTTTAGCAGGTGTTGAAGATCCAGAACAAAAGAGAAAAATCATTGGTAAAATCTTCATTGATGTTTTCAAAAGAGAAGCACAAAAACTCAATGGTATCTCCTTCTTAGGACAAGGCACCATTTATCCTGACATTTTAGAATCCAAAGGTTTAAAAGCTCACCATAATGTTGGTGGTTTACCAGCGGAACTCGGTTTTGAACTCGTTGAACCAGTGAAATTATTATATAAAGACGAAGTTAGACAAGTTGGTGAAGCCTTAGGCTTACCACATGGTATGGTCTACCGTCAACCTTTCCCAGGCCCAGGCTTAGGCGTGAGATGCGTGGGCGCTATCACAAGAGATAGATTAGAAGCTGTTAGAGAAAGTGATGCCATCTTAAGAGAAGAATTTGCTAATGCAGGTTTAGATCAAAAAGTCTGGCAATATTTCACCGTCGTCCCACCAGTAAAATCCACTGGTATTAAAGACGGTCAAAGAACATTTGAATGGCCAGTTGTTATCCGTGCAATCAACTCTGTTGACGCCGTTACAGCGAGCATTGAAGAAATTCCTTATGCCCTTTTAGGCAAAATTAGAGATAGAATTTTAAATGAAGTCAAAGGCGTAAATCGTGTATTATATGATTTAAGTAATAAACCATGCGCCACAATCGAATGGGAATAAAAGGAGGAAATCCTCATGAAAGAAAATCGTGAAATAGTTTTATCCGAACAACAAATCCAAGATATTTGTAAAGATTTTGGTAAGAGATTAACAGAAGAGTTGAAAGATGAAGAAAAAACTCCACTTTTCTTGGGTGTCATGAAAGGCGCTCTTAATTTCATGTTTGATTTGATCAAGCGTGTCGATAGACCTATTTACACAGATTTCATTCAAATCTCATCTTATGCGGGTGTGCAATCCACAGGCAAAATCAACTTAAAGAAAGATTTTGATATGGATATTAAAGACCGCACTGTCGTGGTGGTAGAAGACGTTGTGGATACTGGTATTTCTATGAAATATCTTATCGACCACTTAAACGAAAACTACCAACCAAAAAGAATTATTATCTGTGCTTTGTTCGATAAAGAATATGCCAGATGTGAAAACATTAAAATCGATTACGTTGGTAAGACACTCAAAGAGAATTATTTCCTCGTCGGCTATGGCTTAGACTATAACGAATTGGAGAGAAACGTTCCTTATGTGTATGTCGCTCAACCAGAAGACATCGATAAATGGAATGAGGAGATCCAAAAATAATGAAATTATTAGAAGACCGCATCCTTGAAGATGGCGTGATTATAAACAATGATATTTTAAAAGTTGATTCATTCTTGAATCACCAAATTGATGTTTCTTTAACTAGGGCTTTAGCTAAAGAAATTGCTGCGGAATTTCCAACCGCGAAGAAAGTATTAACAATTGAGACCAGTGGTATTCCACTTGCTTTTGCAGTCGCAGAAGAATTAGGTAACGTCCCACTTGTTTTTGCTAAGAAAAGTAAATCCGCGACTGTCGGTAATGATGTTTATACCGCGGTTGTTAAATCATTCACTCGTAATATCAATTCACAAATTACCGTGAGTGAAAAATATTTAAAAAGAGGCGACAAGGTATTGATTGTCGACGACTTTTTAGCGGAAGGCAATGCTTCTTTAGGCTTAATTGATTTATGTAAGCAAGCAGAAGCAACAGTCTTAGGCGTCGCAGTTGCTGTTGAAAAAGGTTTCCAAGGTGGAAGAAATAGATTAGAAGCTTTAGGTTTACGCGTCTATAGTGGCGCAAACGTTAAAGCGTTCGTTGATAATAAACCAGTTTTCTAAAATGAAGTATTTAAAAGTTTTACTCTTTGGTGTTTTTGCAGGCTTAGCTATTGGTCTAGGTTCTTTAGCCTTTACCATTGTTAGTGCATATTTAACAAATACAGGTGGAAAGATCTTTGCTTCTGCATTGTTTTCTATCGGTTTAATTCTTGTCTGTGTTTTAGGCCTTCAATTATATACAGGTAAAATTGGTGTCGTCTTTGATAATAGAGAAAAACTCAAAGAAAACGCGATTAATTTACCAATTATGCTCGTGGGTAACGCGATAGGTGCTTTTGCTTTAGGTATTGTTTGCCACTTCATATTTATGAATGTTCCTGAAGTAGCGGATAAGATTACCGCTATATCATTAGGTAAAACAGAATCCACAACAGTATTCCTACAAGGTATCTTCTGTGGCGCATTAGTGTACATCGCTGTTTATTTATATAAAAATCTCCAAAACTGGGGCATGAAGATCATTGGTATTATTGTCGCAGTGACATTATTTGTTTACTGTGGTTTCCAACACTGTATCGCTAATATGTTCTATTTCGGTATGGCATTCAATTGGAATATCAATATGTTATGGAACTTATTAATAGTTATCCTCACTAACAGTGTGGGTGCACTCTTGGTAAGATGCATTGTGCATTTAACGGCGGTATTAGCCGCGAAAAAATAAAACTAGTTAAATTATATTTAAAGCAAATAAAAAGGTCGGAACGTGTTAATTCCGGCCTTTTATTGTTTTGTTTAGTTTCAATTAAAGTACACCTCATCGTAGATAGTGATGGACATGCAATCTTGATAGTAATCAACAAGCACACCGAAACTACCATCTTTAGACATATAAGCGTAGTAACCGCCACCCCAAACAGCGGTCTTTGTGTAACCAGCGGTCTCTAAAGCGGCTTCGTAATTAGTAACAGCAGCGGCTGCTAATTCTTCAGAAGCATAAGTGACATAAACCCAAGCAGAACCTTCATAACCACCGACTTCGTATTCCACATCTTCATCATTAATAACTGGTAAATCGGTAGCGGATGGGAAGTATTTTAAGACTTCATCAAGTGGGAAATTACTTGTTTGAACATCATCTCTTTCAGCTTCTTCTAAAGCAATATACATAGCACTTTCACCATAGGAAACTGTAACGGTGTATTCTTCATCTGGTGAGAGATAAACTTCGCCCGCGTCAAATGGTAATGTCTCTTTGTGTGAGAAATGGCTTCCATAAAGGGTGTAGCAGTACTCGCTTGCAGCATCTTCTGGCTTTACGTCATTAGGTAAGTTAACAGTAATAATGCCTTGGGCTAAAAGAACCTCGTCAGAGAATTCTACAGATGTATATGTACCTTCATATGCTGGAAGTTCATCGTCTAAACCTCTAGCACTAATCCAATCGCTGATTGCTTTTGTTGGCCATGCGTTTTCATCTTCTTGTGGAAGTGGGATGAAGATATAGAAGTCATCCCATCTATCAACGTATGAACAAACAGCGAATTGTTTGTTTGGAGAACCATAGTATGGTGTACCATCTTCATCTTCACCAACAAGGGTGAAACCATTATCTTCTGTTAAGACTTTTGTGTAATCAATAACGGCTTGTTCGCCGTCAAAGTCATCACCAGAAACACTGATATATAAACCTTCATCATCACAGAATTCAGTATTGTATTCTTCACCGCCTTCGAAAGCTGGGAGAACATCAGTGACTTTATCACCGTACATTTCTTTAATGAATCTAGCCACTCTAGCGGCTGGCCATTCTAAGAATGGACCGGCAACGAATTCAATAGTGAATGTACCAGAAGTACCATAATAAACAGTGACTCTGATTTGGTGATTTGGTGAGAAGTAGTTACCGCCAGGAGTAACGGTGTAACCATTCTTTTCTAATGTTGCTTTATAAGCAGCGACACAGTCGTTTTCTGTACCAGATTCAACATCAACTAAAACATAGTCGCCACCCCACATATCGGCTGGGAAAACTGTATAACCAGTTGAATGGCCTTCATATGGAGGGAGAACGTCAGTAATATCAGAACCTAAAACAGCGGCAACTTCTTCTGCTGGCCATGTAGCACCTGGAAGTGGATCTAAAGCAGCATAGAAGATTAAATACATACCATCATGGCTGTTATAGATAAGGTCAATTTTAGCGAGACCTAATTCTTCGACTTGTTTCTTAGCAACATAGTTAGATGTTTTGTTTTCATAGTCGCTATAACCATCGACATCCCAACCAGCTTGAGCTAAGACTTGTGAGTAAGCACTAGTATCTTCTTGTGTACCACCTAAAACATCTAAATAAGCGTGAACGTATTCGAATTGACCCGCGGCAATATATTCTGAATTGTATTGAGATTCATAGAAGTAGTAGTTAGCATTTTCAACGTTAATAGCGGGAATATCAATTGTGTATTCGCAGTATTTTTCATAGAACGCTTTGATTGGTGCTGGGTTGAAGAAATTAACTGGTCTAAAGTAGATGTCTAATGACTTATATTGGGCGTCATAGTTGTAGTAAATCATATACGCTTTATCTGGAGAAATAGCTGTATAGAATTGTTGATTCGCGTCATAGCCACCTGTTGTATCCCACATAGCTTCGTTTAAAGCAGCGGTGTAATCCGCAACAGCAGTGGTTGTGTCTTTATAGCAGAAGATTGCCATATTTTGAGTTTTAACTTCATAACGATCAGCGGCAAATGCTGGAGGTGTTTGTGTGCTATCAAAATTCATGTATGCAAAATACAAGGCAATTTGTGTTGGGAATTCATAAACATATGGATCATATGCTTCTAAATAGAATTCGTTATCTTCATCAATGTAGTAAGCGACTTTAACATATCTATCACCGTTATCTGTGCTGATAACTTTTCTAAATGTGTAAGAAGATTGACTAATCATCACAAAGCCGATGGAAGATAACGCTCTAGCGTAAGCCACTAAATCTTCATTTGTAGCAGCGCCACCCTTAATATAGAGGGTTTGATATTCGCTGTTCCATGTGACCACGGATTGTTCAAAACCAGAATATGGTAATTCAACACCATATAAGTGGTCTGTCATGATTTTAGCTTCTTCTGCTGTCCAAGCTTTCTTGGTGGCTTTGACAACATTAACTTTGAATGTTTCAGAGAAGTTATTGTAGCTAACGGTAATGGTTTCTTCTTTAATTTCATTGAAGACGGTACCGTTTTCTGGGTTAGTTGTATAGTCAGTAACGTCAACAGTGGTGTTATCAGAATATTTAGCGGTAACCACTAAACCATTGAGGTCTAAGGCTTCACCTTGTTCATATTCTTTCTTAACGTTATCTGTGTTAATGGCAATACCTGTTAGTTTAGCACTGACTGTAACATTGAAGTCTGCAGTAAATGTTAAATAACTAACAGTAACCTTAACTGGACCAACAGTATTTAATTCAGTGCCATTAGCAGGATTGGTGGTGTAGTTGTTCACCGCTTCAGTTGTGTTGTTATCATAATTAGCGGTAACCACTAAACCTGTTAAATCTAACTTATCACCATGTAAGTAGTCCTTTTTCACATTGTCTGTGCCTAAGGTAATACCGGTAATAACTGGTGCCACGCTTGTGGATGAACTTGATGATGATGAGCTTGTTGGTAAGCTTGTTGTGGATGAACTAGTACTAGCAGATGAGTTACTAGAATCAATAGATGGTGTGGTTAATGGTGTACTATCACTACTAGATGTTGGGAGCGTAGAAGTGATTTCACTAGAATGGCTGTCTGAGTTTTGGGAAGATTTGCTAGATTCACCCCATTCACAACCAGCGAGAGCGCCGATTGTCATACAGCCGAGTACTAACACTTTTAATGATTGTTTCATATTCTTTCCTTTCGTTTCTTGTAAACCGTATGCCTAAAATAATACGTGCATGCGCCTATAATTGCAACAACTCAGCTTCAATATGGTAACAAATAAAGAAAAATGCTCAATTTTGAGCATTTATCTATCTTCTCTAAAGTACGTAACGCCCAGAGCCGCAGGCGGCTGCGTGTTCTTTTTGTTGAATAAACTTGTAAGAATTAAAATGATGATTGTGAACACATATGGTAAGAGCATAAATACTTGTTGTTGAGCACTGGTAAGGGGTAAGTAGAATCTAATTTGTTGTAATGCACCAAAGATGAATGAAGCGCCGATACAAATACCAGGTTTCCACATGGAGAAAATAACAAGTGATAGGGCTAACCAACCAAAGGCATCAACACCATCTTTGTTGTTGAAGTAACCTTTTAAGACGTCAATTTCATATGCCATACCGCCTAAACCGGCAATAGCAGCACCCACAATAGTGGCTAAGTAACGATATCTATCAACGTTAATACCAGCAGCATCGGCAGCGGCAGGATTTTCACCACACGCTCTTAAGTTAAGACCAATTTTGGTTCTGGATAAGAAGACCGCGGCTAATATAGCGATCACAATAGCTAAATATGTGAAGAACGATTGTGATAAGAAAACATTACCAAATAAATCGTTATCGCTAAATGCAACTTTGAATAATGATTGAATCTCTAAACCAGCATCATTAATACGTGTTGTTTTGATTAAACCAATAAAGTAACAGGAAAGACCAACACCAAAGGTGGTTAGTGTTAAACCAGTAACGTTATGGTTACATTTTAAAGTAACAGTGAAGAAGGCAAAGATAGCACCACCTAAAGCCGCAAATATCATTGCAAAGATAATTGGAATGAAAATGATTAAGAAACCATTCATTGGGCCACTCTTAATGATGTCAAAGTAGATTCTTAAACCTAAGATACCACCTAAAGCACCCATATACATGATGCCTGGGGTACCCATGTTAAGGTGGCCACTCTTTTCGGTGATAGTTTCACCTGTGCTACCAAAGATAAAGACGGTAGCGGCTTTAATCGCTCTAGTGAGGAACGCAACAAATACTGTCCAAGTCATTATTTACTACCCTCCTTACTAAGTTCGGTGTTGTTATCTGGTGGAGTTGGATTATTCTCCTCAACAACTTTCTTTTGATTTTTAACAAAACGATAATTAACAAAGAATTCAGTAGCGATAACGATAAGGAAGAACATACCGGTAACAATCGCGGAGAATTCTGTTTTAGAAATAGCAGCATAACTAGCGGCTTTAGTGCTTCCACGTTGGAAGAACGCCACTAAGAAACCATAAAGGATCATTTGTCCTGGTTCAAATTGACCTAGCCAAGCAATTAAGACGCCTGTGAAACCACGGCCATCCGCTAATGTGGCGGTTAAGGAGTGGTGGTGACCAGCAACTAATAAGAAACCAACAAGACCACTAATCGCACCAGAGAGGATTAATGTTCTAATAATAACTTTTCTAACATTAATACCAACATATCTCGCGGTATTTACGGAAGCACCAACGACACTTAATTCATACCCGTGTTTAGTCTTTTTTAGATAAATGATCATTAATGCTACAACGACAACGATGATGATAATACTGAATAAATACTTAATATCAAAGATAGGTGGTAAGCCACCATTATCAAGATATGGGAATGTTTGAGAACCATTAGGGAACCAAAAGGCAATGCAAACAGAAATTAAAGCGATGGCCACATAGTTCATCATTAAGGTGAATAATGTTTCGTTAGTATTAAAGAATGCTTTAAAGATAGCAGGAATAACTGCCCAGATAATGCCGCCTAACATTGCAGCAATTAAGCAAACAATAATGACTGCTGCATCGTTTCTACCATTAGCCATGAAGTGTGTGATACCAGCAGTTACCAAACAACCAATAGAAATCTGACCTTCCGCGCCAATGTTCCAGAATTTCATCTTGAAAGATGGGGCTAAGGCAAAGGCAATTAAGATTAATAAACCAGCAGTTTCTAAGAAATCAAAGATTTCCTTTGGGTCTTTTGGATTATAAACACCATAGGCCATTCTTTCAAAGAAGATGCCGAATGAACCTGGTGAAAGAATATTACATAAGATAGCGGACAAAATGAACGCAGCGATAAAGCCACCGACTTTAATGAGCCAGTATTGCCATCTTGGCATATCAAGACGTTTAACAATATGGAAAGGAAGTCCACGACTAAATAAGTTTTTCACTATCACTATGATGCCCTCCTTTTGTCATTAATAAACCAATATCTTCTTTACTTACTTCTCTTGGATCAACTATGCCAGATACCTTGCCTTGTGACAAAACAAGAATCTTATCGCATAACGCCATTAAGACGTCCAAGTCTTCACCAACGAATAAGACAGCAGTGCCTCTTTCTTTTTGAGAATTAAGCAAATCGTAAATTAAATATGAAGAGTTAATATCTAAACCTCTGACTGGATAAGCGGCCATAAACACTTTTGGTGATGAAGAAATTTCACGACCAACGAGAATCTTTTGGACGTTACCACCAGAAAGCTTACTAACTTGGGTATGAACGCTTGGTGTAACAACTTCAAGTTCTTCAACAACTTCTTTAGCGAGTTTTTCTGGCTTTTCTCTATGGAAGAAAATACCAGGACCTTTACGATAACTTCTTAACATCATGTTATCGATAATATCCATAGAACCCACTAAACCCATGCCTAATCTATCTTCAGGCACAAAGCTAAGTTTGATACCTAAATCTCTAATTTCTAATGGTGTTTTATGTTTTAAATCAATGATTTCATCTTCATAGAAAATAACTTCTTCGTTATTAACCATTTCAATGATTTCTTTATTGTTCTTTTTACTTAAATCAAGTCGATTGCCTTGCTTATCGTGGAAATATCCTTCAGTGGACATTCTCTTAATTTTTTGTACAGAGTGGTGGAAGAATGTGACTGGTTTTTCTTTCTTTGGATTATGGAAAATGATATCCCCTGTCTTATAACTTCTTAATCCAGCGATGACATCAAGCAGTTCTTTTTGACCTGAACCAGAGATACCAGCGACACCTAAAATTTCACCACTTCTTAAAACAAATGAAACATCATCTAAAGCGGTAGTGCCATCAATATTGGTAACAGTAATGTTATTAATATATAAACGATTTTCTGGATTCTTTGGCGCTGATCTTTTAATTTTTAAGTCAATCTTACGACCCACCATCATGTTAGTGAGTTCTTTTTCATTTGTGGACTTGGTATCAACTGTACCAATGTATTCACCTTTTCTTAAAACAGCGACTTTATCACTAATTTCCATGACTTCATTTAGTTTATGGGTAATGATAATGACGGTTTTACCTAACTTACGCATATTACGTAAGACGTTAAATAATTGTTTTGTTTCTTGTGGTGTCAAAACTGCGGTTGGTTCATCAAGAATTAAAATATCCACACCACGATATAATGCTTTAACAATTTCTAATGTTTGTTTTTGTGAAACAGACATATCGTATACTCTTTGGTTTGGATCAATGTTGAAACCATATTTTTTACAAATTGAGGCGACACGTCTCGCAGATTCTTTCAAATTGAAGTGACCTGAGTTTCTTGTTTCTCTATTAAGTTCTTTAATTTTCTTTTCAATACTGAGAGAGTCCACTAAAGCCTTTTTAGAAGTAACTTCTGGTAATGCATCAACATCCATAATGGATTTCTTTAATGCAGCTCTAGTTTCTTTCTTTTGAGCTTTTTCTAAACGGATATCAGCTTTCTTATTTCTTAAGGCTTCTTTATCGTCTTTCAAAGAATCGAGCGTTGCCTTATTTCTAGCGTTATCTTCGATATCAATTTTCTTTTGCTTAGCTTGTTCTTCTTGTAATTTTGCTTTTGCATTCGCTAAAGCATCCGCTCTTGCGGTTTTATAATTAGCTTCCGCTTCTTTAAGTTCATCCGCTAAATTTGGATGTTTTTCTGCTTCAGCCTTAAGTTCTTCGATTAATTTATCGTTTTCCGCTTTGGTTTCTTGTTGGAATAATTTATAGTCAGCACTTGTTAAACCTAAAACAATGTTTTCGGTCGCGCTGAAAGTATTAACTAATTTGAAATGTTGGTGGATCATACCAATTTTGAACTTGTAAGCATCACTTGGAGAATTAATATCCACCTTTTCTTCGTTGATATAAACATCACCTGTATCTTGCTTATAGATGCCAACAAGGACGTTCATTAAAGAAGTTTTGCCAGAACCATTTTCCCCTAAAAGGGAATAGATAAGACCTTTTTCAATAGAAAAAGAAATGTCTTTGTTGGCAACAACTTTCTTGCCGAATCTCTTTGTAATATTTTCAAATCTAATAGCATCCATAAACAAATAAAGAGACTTGCTGGCCATGTAGACCAGCAAGTCGAGTTAATTAAATTAAAGATTAGTTTTCTTCACCGTAGTTTCTGTTCTTGAGGTTGATACCATCAATTTCGACATTGAAGTATGGAGCAGAAGCAAAAGCGCTTTCATCGAAGTAAGAAACACCGTCTTTTGTAACGATAGCTTCTGTATCACCTTTTAAATCACCGTCTGTATCGGCGGAGTATGTTGTTAAAGCTTTGCCTGCAACAGTGAATGTGGAGCAATCGAAGACTTTAGCAGCACCTTTTTCTTTAACGGCTTTTTCAACAGCAGCGAATTTCGCTTTATAAGCTTCTAATTTAGCAGCATCTTTGGTGAGGTTGTCCCAGTTGACGTTGTATTCAACAGAACCGGATTCAATTGTGCCTGTCCAGTTAGCATTGACTTCATCAGCAATAGCTTTGCCTTCATAGATAGCGTTGGCAACGGCCTTGTAGTATGGAGCCCAGTTAATACGGGAATAGGCTAAATATGTCTTTGGACATTCTTTTTTGGTTTCAACGTTGTATGTAACGTTTGGAATGTTGGCTTTTTCACATGTGCCTGGAGCACCCATGGAGTCAGCGTGTTGGGAGATGAGGACGCAGCCATCTTTAATTAAAGCATCGGAAGCAGAACCTTCACCTTCTGGATCGTACCAGGAACCTGTGAAGGAAACATCCATTGTCACTAAAGAATCAGCGTAGTTGTAATCACGGAGAGCGTTTCTGACGCCTAAGAACCATGATGTGTAACCAGACATAACTTCAGCGTATGTGTAGGCACCGACATAACCAACTTTTAAAGCTTTTTGAGCATCTAAATCAGCTTTGTGATCTTCCACTAATTTTAAACCAGCAGCGTAACCAGCTAAGAATCTACCTTGGTAGATGGAAGCGAAAGCGTTGTGGTAGTTGCTTAATTTTGCATTCTTGGCGTTTGTACCTGTAGCGTGGCAGAATTGAACGTCTTTGAATTCTTTAGCAGCGTTAAGCATATATTGTTGGTGACCGAAAGAGTCTGCCATGATGAATTTGCAGCCTTTTTCGACTAAGTCTTTGGCGGCATCATAGCAAGCAGAGTCTTCGTTAACACCTGTTAATAAACAGTTCTTTTCGAAAATGACTTTCTTACCTAAGTCTTTCACGGCTTCATTCATAGCGTTGATAAAGTTAGCATCGTATGTTGAGCTGCTATCGTGTAAGCAGATTAAGCCAATTTTGACTGCGTTGCTATCAGCAGCGGCGTTGTTACAACCTGCTAAACCGGTAACAGAAGCAGCAGCTAAGGCTAATAATGATACTAAACGTACTTTTTTCATTTTTGTTTTTCTCCTCCTTTTAAAACTAATAAAAAATAAAAATGAGCTTCCTATAATTGGAAGCCTCTACTTTTGAATTAACGCCGAAATGTACGAAAGACTATTTCGAGAATCAATTTAATTCGTAGTGCTACATTATACGGTGTAGCGTAGAGACAACCCACCAATTAGGGAATTATACGAAGTCAAGGGATGGAACTCCTTTGACGCCATTATTGTATATTCATAAATTGACACTTGTAAACCCAAAAAATGAAGAAAAAATAAAAAAACCTCGCACATATTAATTAAAATTAAAGATTTACGTGCGAGGATATTTTTGCTTGATTAGTAAGCTTCGACAGGAACGATGGAAATAACTGGGTATTTTTTGAGGAGTTCTCTGCCCTTGAGTGGGGTGAGTTCAATGTAGAACATAACTCCTGCGACAGTAGCGCCACTTCTTTCAACGAGTTCGCATAAAGCTTTCGCGGAACCGCCTGTCGCTAATAAGTCATCAACCACTAAAACTTTGTCACCTGGTTGAATGGAACCTTCACTAATGACTAATGTCGCGGTGCCATATTCTAAGTTATAAGAAACACAGTTACCTGGTCTTGGGAGTTTGCCTGGTTTTCTAGCCATGACAACACCCTTCTTTGTTAATAGGCCTAATGTTGGACCAAAAAGGAAACCTCTAGCTTCTGGGCAAACAATCTTATCGAATTGAATGTTGCTATTCTTTAATTCTTCAACCATCACATCGAACACTAATTGGAGATATTCTGGATCTTCAAATACTGGAACGATATCTTTGAAGATAATGCCTGGTTTTGGGAAACCAGGAACATCTTTAATATGTTTAACGGATTCCGAAATCACTAGTTCTTTTTTGGTCATAATTAGTACCTCAATATTTAAGAAAGACAAACATTATTCTAACGCAGTGGTGGCTTTTTCTCAACGTGTTTGAAGTGATTTTTTAAGACAATCTTTTGACAAAATATACGATTATGTTTGAGGTCTAAAATTTTCTGAAAAAATAGTTTGCAATATCATGTGTATGTGATAAAGTTTTAGGCAAAGGATTCCTATGAAGAGACGAATTAGAAAGTGTAAGAGCCCATCCATCTTAGGGGGTTTCTTCCCTCAAAATTCCCTCCCATTCGCTATTCCTGTCTGTTTGTAGTCACCCCTGTTGTCGGGTGATTTTTTTTGCGCGAAAGGAGAAACATTATGTCGGCAAACAAACTTATCTTCGAAGTTAATGGCAGACCAAGCTTTGGCAAGCTATTAATCTTCGCATTCCAACAAGTCTTAGCCGTTCTTGCGGCGACAATCGCAGTTCCAACTATTATTGGATTGCCAGTTCAAATTCCTGCAGCCATCTTAGGTGCTGGCTTAGGTACAATCGTTTATTTACTTTTCACAAGATTCAAATCACCAGTCGTGATTTCCAGCTCATTCGCTTTCTTAGGCGCTTTGAGTAACGCAGTTGCCTTTGGTTACATGGGCATCTTACTCGGCGGTTTATTCGCTGGTGCTGTCTACGTTGTTATCGCACTCATCATTAAATTCGTGGGCACACGTTGGGTTGAAAAACTCATGCCTCCAGTGATCATTGGTCCAACAGTTGCTTTAATCGGTCTTTCCCTAGCCGGTAACGCCACTGCGGATATGGTTACAGCCACTGCTGCTGGTCAAAGCTATAACTTAATCGCTTTACTCTGTGGCTTAGTCACATTCTTCACTGTCGTGATTTTCTCTGTTCAAAATAGATTCAAAACCGGTAGATTAATTCCATTCATTATTGGTATCCTTGCTGGTTACGTTGTTGCTTCTATCTTCACCGTTATTGGTAACCTCGCTAACATCGAATACTTCAAGATTATTGACTGGAGCCCATTAATCAACAACTTCAAAAACATCACAGTTGAATCCTTCGTTACATATCCAAGATTCGCATTAATCGGTGGTATTAAAGAATTAGCCGATGGTGCTGTCAGTGAAGAAATCCTTGCTGTTAACCCAGAAGCACACGTCATCACAGGTATGGGTGTCCTCGAAGTTGCCTTAGCCTTCGTCCCAGTTGCCTTCGTGACATTCGCTGAACACATTGCTGACCACAAGAACTTAAGTTCCATCATCAATCAAAACTTACTCGAAGAACCAGGCTTACACAGAACCTTACTCGGTGATGGTGTTGGCTCCATGGTTGGTACAGTCTTCGGTATCTGCCCAAATACAACATATGGTGAATCCGTTGGTTGTGTCGCTATTACAAAGAACGCTTCCGTTAGAACAATCCTCGCTGCTGCTTGCATGCTTATCGTCTTATCATTCGTCACTCCATTAACCGCTGCTTTAAGAACAATTCCTAACTGCGTCATGGGTGGTGTCTGCTTAACTCTCTACGGTTTCATCGCAGTCTCTGGCTTCAAGATGTTCCAACAAGTCGACCTCAACAAGAGCAAAAACTTATTCATCGTTGCTGCAATCCTCATTTCCGGTATTGGTGGTTTAGCTTTACAAATCCCATATCGCGTCGCAGGAGATGGCACAATTCTTAACGCAATTACAATTACCTCTATCGCAACTGCGTTGATTTTAGGTATTATTACTATGGTGGTAACAAACGCTATTGAAAAGCGTAATGCCCCAGAAGAAGAATAAGTTGAGGAATAGATAATGGCTTTTGAAAATTATCCAACAGTCCATATTCTTGACCATCCATTGATCAAGCACAAAATTACAAAGCTTAGAGATAAGACAACTAAAACCAGTGAATTCAAAATGCTCGTCAAAGAGATATCCGTTTTGGAAGGATATGAAGCATTAAGAAACGCTGAAACACAAATGGTGGAAATTGAAACACCAATTGAAAAGACAATTCAACCAGTTGTCAAACGTAAATCTCTCTGCTTCGTTCCAATTCTCCGTGCGGGATTAGGCATGGCCGATGGTATGCTTGATTTACTTCCTGGCTGTACATGTGGTCATATTGGTCTCTATCGTGACGAAGTCACAAAGAAACCAGTTGAGTACTACTGTAAATTACCAGCAGATATTTCAGAAAAAGATGTCTACTTAGTCGACCCAATGCTCGCTACAGGCGGCTCCGCTATTGATGCGGTGGGTATGCTCAGAAAGCATGGCGCTAAAAAGATTACCTTCGTCTGCATTATCGCTGCACCAGAAGGTGTGGAAGCATTTGTGAAGAAATATCCAGATATTCCAGTTTACATTGGTGCCCTTGACCGTTGCTTAAACGAAAATGCTTATATCTGCCCAGGCTTAGGTGACTGTGGTGATAGAACATTTGGCACAACAAACGGTACAACCGAAGATAGACCTATTATTTAATTATTCAACTTATTGATCAGTAAAAATTCCTTTCAGTTGAAAGAGGGAAAGAAGACATGACAAATAAAGAACAAGTACTAGTATTTTCTTTAACATCCTGTGAAGAACTAGCATACAGGGTGTGCGAAGAACTCGGTGTGGAAAAAGCACCATCTATCTGTAGAAGATTCGCAGATAATGAAATTTTTACCAGACCAAACGTTGACGTAAGAGGTAAGGATTGCATTGTTATTCATTCAACCTGTAACCCAGTTAACGATCGAGTGATGGAATTATTAATCTTCATCGACGCTCTTAAGAGAGGTGAAGCTAAATCCATTACTGCAGTCATCCCATATTTTGGATATGTGAGACAAGATAGAACAATTGATTTCGGTGATCCAATTAGTGCTAAATTAGTGGCTAATTGCTTAAGAGAAGCCGGCTGTAATCGTGTTGTTTCTGTCGATTACCATAGTGGTTCTATGCAACCATTCTTCGAAAATATGGAAGCTGTGGAGTTATACTCCTCAACAGTTTTCGCGGATTATTACCGCAAAAGATTAAAAACACTTAAAGTCAGACTCGAGGACGTTGTCATTGTTTCTCCAGACAAAGGTGGTCTAGAAAGAGCGAGACACTTATCTAAAGATTTAGGTGATTTACCAATCGCGGTGTTAAATAAATACCGTCCTGAACCAAATAAGGCCGTTATTACTAACATCAAAGGTGAACCAGTTGAGGACAAATACTGCTTGATGATTGATGATATCATCGATACTGGTGGCACAATTATTGCCGCGAGTAAAGAACTTCTCAAGAACGAAGCTAAAGGTATCTTAATCTGTGCTTGCCATGGTATCTTCTCAAAGAATGCCCTCGCAAAACTATATAGATGTGGTATCTTAGATATCGCTATTAGCGATTCTATCCCACAAGAAGAAGACGTCGTCAGCATTGTCTCCTTAGCGCCAATCATTGCTAAGTACATTGACGAAAACTTCTAATCTCATCAATAACTAATAAAACCGGATGTCAAAGTCCGGTTTTTTATTTTTGTTGCAAGCCATCTCACTTTTTGATATTTTTGTGATTAAAGAGAAAGGTAATCTAGCAATGAAAAAGCACGCACTATTTTTTGTTGTCTTTACTGTCCTTTTATCATGTTGCAATAAAACTAACAGTGGCAGTGAAGAAAATAAAGAAACTGATCCTGATGAAGGAAGAGTTA
>JAEEGK010005243.1_pt1 | contig 31347 bp, 28 predicted proteins | sample 8958771 | NCBI WGS metagenome assembly JAEEGK01 (sample SAMN16246547, study PRJNA631951) | gut metagenome | biome: gut microbiome; feature: rumen; material: SC-attached | host: Bos | place: Iran: Karaj | collected 2018-10
GAGATGGCACCGGGGACGAAGGCGAATTTGTCGAGCGAGTCGATCTGTTCGTCAGCAGGTTCAACGAGGATGGTGCCGTCGCGGTCGATGAAGATGGCTTTTTTCAGGGTATTCATGGCAGATAGGTTTCAAGGGCGTTCAACAATGCATCGTTTTCAGCCGGGAGGCCGACGGTCAGGCGAAGGCATTCCGCACAGCCGGGAACCCGGCTGCGGTTGCGGACAATGATGCCGCGACGGAGCAGGTATTTGTAGAGGACATCCGCTCCGTCCACCCGGACGAGCAGGAAATTGGCGTCGCTGGGAAATACCTGGCGGACAAAGGGGAAATCCGGTAGGGCAACGGCCAGCCGACGTCTCTCCTGAATGATCGTTTCCACCTGGTTATCAATCGGATTCTGCAGCAGTTCCATCGCCTTTTCCATTGCAATCCGGCTGAGATTGTAGGGATACTTCACCCGGGTCATCAGCCCGATGATCTCGGCATTGGCAATGGCTATACCGATGCGCAGGCCGGCCATGGCCCGGGCTTTGGACAGGGTCTGGAGAACGATCAGATTGTCGCGTTTGATTGCTTCTCCGGCAAGGCTCCCCTGGGAGGAGAAGTCGACATAGGCTTCGTCAACGATCACGATTCCCGGGAAGTTGTCGCAGATGTCCAGGAGCTGCGTTCTGGGGAAGGCGTTGCCCGAAGGATTGTTGGGGGAGCACAGAAAGATGACCTTTGTGTTCCCGTCGCAGGCTCCGGCCAGTTTGTCGGTGTCCAGGGAGAAATCGTCGTTCAGTCGGACAGGCCGCACCGGGACGTCGTTGATGGCCGCTGCCACGCCATACATTCCATAACTCGGGGAGATGATTACGGCGTTGTCCTCGCCCGGCGTACAAAATATTCTGAATACCAGATCGATGGCTTCGTCGCTTCCGTTCCCGAGGAAAAGGTTTTCCACCGGGATGCCCTTCAACGCGCCGATGCGGCTTTTCAGTTGGCCCTGGTGCGGGTCGGGATAGCGGTTGTAGCCGTTGGCGTAGGGGCTTTCGTTGGCATCGAGAAAGATGCCGAGGGGACCGTTGTATTCGTCGCGGGCGGTCGAGTAGGCGGTCAGGGCGGCGATGTTGGGCCTGACCCATTGTCTGATGCGGCTCATAAGGCAGATATTCTTTGGGTGACGGCCCGGGCGTGGGCTTCCAGGCCTTCGGCCCGGGCCATGGATACGATGGTGGGAGACAGGGCGGCGAGCCCTTCGCGGCTGATTTGCTGGAGGGTCATTTTCCGGAAGAAACTGTCGAGATTGACGCCGCTGCAGGAGCGCGCCCAGCCGCTGGTGGGCAAGGTGTGATTGGTGCCGGAGGCATAGTCGCCGGCACTCTCCGGGCTCCAGGGTCCGATGAACACGCTGCCGGACGCCGTGATCTGACCGGCGATTTCTCCTGCATTTTCAACGGCGAGGATCAAGTGCTCGGGCGCATAGGCTTCGGCAAAGTCGACAAGGCTTTCCCTGTTGGGGAGAACGACGGCAAAACTGTGGGAGAGCGCTCCTTCCACCTGACTGGTGCGGGGCAGGGTATTCTTCTGGATTTCAATCTCTTGAAGAACATCCTCGGCATAGGATTTTTCCGTGCAGACCAGGACGGCGGTGCTGTCTTTTCCGTGCTCCGCCTGGGAAAGCAGGTCGGCGGCGACGAAGGTCGGCGGCGTGCTCCGGTCGGCCAGCACCATCACCTCCGACGGACCGGCGGGCATGTCGATGGCCGTATTCCGGCCGCCAACCAACTGTTTGGCCAACGTCACGTATGGATTGCCCGGACCGAAGATCTTGTCGACCTGCGGGACGGTCTGCGTGCCGAAGGCCATCGCCGCCACGGCCTGGGCGCCTCCGAGGCGGAAGATGCGGGTTACACCGCATTCGCGGGCGGCAAACAGCACTTCCGCCGCCACGGATCCGTCTTTGCGGCAGGGCGTGCAGAGGATGCGTTCTTGGCAGCCGGCCAGATACGCCGGAACCGCGAGCATCAGTACGGTGGAGAACAGCGGCGCGCTGCCGCCGGGTATATAGAGTCCGACGCGACGGATGGGAACCGGGCGCTGGATGCAGAGCACGCCTGGCGCCGTTTCGACGCGGATCTCGCGGGGAAACTGGGCTTTGTGGAAGTCTTCGATGTTGGCGCGGGCTGTGCGGATGGCTTCCTGCACTGCCTTAGGGACGATCCGGCAGGCGGTTTCGATCTCTTCGGGGCTCATTTCCAGCGGAGCTTCGACGCCGTCGATCTGCTTCATCAGGCGCGACAGCGCAGCGTCGCCTTCCTGTTCCACGGCGTCGAGGATGGCCTGGACCCGGGGACGGATCCTTTCATAATCGACGCCTTGCCGGGCTGTCAGCGCTTTCCAGGCTTCTTGCGGGGGATTGACGATGATTTTCATAAGATGATCTTGTCTACGTCCATTACCAGGATTCCTTCGGCCCCGATGGCCTTGAGCTGACGGACCTTGGTCCATAGATCCGATGCGTCGATGACCGAGTGCAGGGAGCACCAGCCCTTGGTGGCCAGCGGCATCACCGTCGGGCTGCGCATGGCCGGAAGGATCTTGATGGCCTCGTCCAGCGAAATCTCAGGCAAGTTCATCAGCAGGTATTTCTTGCAGCGGCTCACCGTCTCCGACTCGATCCGGAAAAGCAAGTCGTTCACGAGCGCTTTTTCCTCTTCCGTCAGGTCGGGATAGGCAATCAACACGGCTTCCGATTCGAAGACGCTTTCCACTTCCTGCAAGCCGTTGGCAATCAGCGTGCTTCCCGACGAGACAATGTCGAAGATCGCATCGGCGATCCCGACGGCCGGAGCGATTTCCACCGAGCCGGTGATGATCTCCACTTTGGCAGCGATCCCTCTCTCTTTCAGGAACCGGTTCAGGATGTTGGGGTAGGAGGTTGCAATCCGCTTGCCGGTGAACCATTCGAGGCCATTGTAGGACTCGCTCTTGGGAACGGCGAGGCTCAGCCGGCAGGCACCGAATCTCAGCCGGCACAGGATATTGACGTCCGCACCCTTTTCTTCGATTTCATTGAGGCCCACGATGCCCAGCGTGGCGGTGCCGCCTGCGACGACGTGGGGGATATCGTCGTCGCGCAGATACAGCGCCTCGATGGGGAAGGTCTGTGACTTGGATACGAGTTTTCTTTTGGGGACATCCACCTCGATGCCGATGTCCTGCAGGAGTGCGAGGCTCTCTTCGTTGAGCCGTCCTTTCGATTGGATTGCGATTCTGAGCATAACCATTGTCCGTTTATGTGCAAAAAAAGAAGACCGGCCAAACAGGGCCGGTCTTCCATAATTTTATATCTATCTATTTAATGTATTTACAAAAGAGGATACCGCCCTATCTGGAAGATATGGTGGTGATGATGCTTGTTGATGTTGATCCTCTGAATCATACTGGTACAAAAATAACTATTTTTTCACTCAGTTCTTTCTAAAGCCCGTTTTTTTCAAAAGATGGAACGATTTGTACGGAATGGACAAGCATCAATTTCCGTCGAGCAGGATGAAAGCGGCCCAGTAGTAGGGCGACGAGAAGTCGCGGCCCTTGTTGGCGCGGACCGCGTCCTGTGCCTTTTTGAGCGCGTCCGTCTTCGACAGCCCTTCCGTCAACCCCTTGTAGAAACGGGTCATCAGCAACTGCGTCGCTTCGTCGTCCACTTCCCAGAGGCTCATCAGGATCGTGTTTACACCGGCTTTCTTGAAGCCGCGCTGCAGGCCGAAGACACCTTCGCCGCTCACCTCTCCCAGACCCGTCTGACAGGCCGAGAGTACGAGCAGGTCTGTCCCGCGAAGGTCCATCTGGGCGATTTCCTTCGCCGTCAGGATACCGTCTTCCACACCTTCCTTCTTCGCAAAACCATCGTGCAGGGCATTGTTGGCACCGGAGAACAACAGTCCCGAACGCGTCATCGAAACATCTTCCTGCAAACGGTCGGAACCATTGGCCAGATTTCGGGCCTGGCCGTCAGCGATACCCCGCGCCTGCTTTCCGTTCCAATAGAAGCCGTGTGTGGCAATGTGGATGATGTTCTCCCGCCGTCCCGAAAGATCCTTGAAAGCGGCCTCGGTTCCTTCCTCGCCCATACGGAGCGTATTGTCCAGTCCTTCCTTCCGGAGCAGGGCGTCGATTTCCAGCGCCTCGGCTTCCGTTCCCGGCAGGTCTGCGACCATCAAGCCGCCGCCCGCACCGCGGATGTCAAGAGAATCCACACTGAAGAACGGATCTTCCGGTATGCTGCGCTGCGTGTATTTCCGGCTGTCGGCCAGCAGCACTTCTTCCGATGCTCCGTATTTCAGACCCCCGAACACGGCGGAGCGTTGGTGCTCCGTTTCGCCGCGGGCCACTGCCAACTGCCGCGTCGAGGACAGGCGGAAGATGTTCTTGCGTGTGGCGAGAGGACCTTTTCCGTTGTCGGCGTATTCGATGGCGGTCTGATACAGTTCGCCCGAAGGACCGAAGTAGATGTTGTTCACACCTTTCAGTTCTTTTTCAAGCGGTTTCCAGACCAGGTCGTACAGCGCGGCATCCCCGTAGATCAGGCCATCGGTTTTCTGACGGCCCGCGTACTTCGCTTGCAGGGCCTCCAGATCCTTCATGTCGAACAGTTCGACGTAATGGGGCGCATCGTAGCCTTTTTTTAACGTCAGAGCGCAATACAGCGTCGTGTCTTCAGACACGGGAACTTTCAGGAACTCGATGGCGATGTCCCGTTTCTCCAGGGCCGACTGTACGTCCCGCCAGGAGATGGACAGATTATTCGTAAAGTCTCCGAAAGCCCGGCTCTTCTGTTGGAGTTCCCGTTCCAGTGACTCATATAGATTCTCCAGTGAATCGGTAGGCATCGTACGCTCCGAGACAGGCTGTGCGTACAGCTGGTCCAGAAGCGAGCGCTCATCCTGGAGCCGGTTATACAGCAAAAGCGCGTCTTCATCCCCGCTTTCGAGGATCAGCCTGCGCAACTCTGTCTCGGCATTCAGAAGAAGTCCCTTTGAAAACAGTGCGCCGTCAAAGGCGGTGCAAAGGAACTCTTTGTCGTTTGAGAGGAAGCGTGTATATTGAGGAAGCCTTTCCATAAAGAAGCCGTTGAACGTGTTCCAGTGGGCGCTCCGCTGGTTCTGCGGAAGATAGGTGAAGGCATCCAGCACAAGATCGGAGACCAGTGAGAAGTAGGACCGGATATATGCGGAAGTTGAGTCTCTCTCTCCCATAGCCGAATAGGCTTCCCCCACGAAGTTGATGCTGGCCGCCACATCCCGGTTCCGTTGTCCGAAGATGCTGCGATAGATGTCCAGGGATTCTGAAAAGTACTTGACAGCTTCGCCAGGCTTTCCCACATTATTGTAATAGGTCCCGAGCAGCTTGAGGGTATGCGCATAATCCGGGTGCCGTTCCCCCTCGGTCTCGCGATAAATATCCAGCGCTTCCCGATAATTCGAATATGCTTTTTCGTAGTCGCCGAGACCTGTAAGACAGTTTCCGAGATTGTTGAGCGTATTCGCATAATGCGGATGCCGCTCTCCCATTGACTCACGATAGATGTCCAAAGCCTCCGTCATGTACGCAATCGACTTTTCATAGTCACCTAAATCAAAGTGGCAGTTTCCGATTTCCTCGAGATTGATCGCGATTGCCGGCTGACGGTCGCCATAAATCGCCCGATTCAGTTCCAATGCCTTTTCAAAAAATTCGAGCGCCTTTTTGACATCGCCAAGGAAATAATAGCAGTTCCCCAGGTTGGTGTAACTGGCCACATAATCCGGATGGCGTTCGTCCACCAATTCATGACGGATCTCCATGGCCTGGGTAAGGTATTCGATCGCCTTGCCGTAGTCACTCAATTCCTGGTAACAATTACCGATGTTGTTGATGCATCCGGCATAATTCAGATTCTTATCACCGAGAGCCTCACGATAAACGACAGAAGCCTTCGTGTAGTATTCGATGGCTTTTTCGAACTCGGCCAGTTCCTGGTAACAGTTGCCGAGATTGTTGAGGCATAATCCATAATTCGGATGATTCGCGCCAACTGTTTCTAGATAGATATCTGTGGCCTGGGAAATATAGTCGATGGCCGTGGCATAGTCGGACAGGACCAGGTGGCACAAACCTATGTTGTTGATGCAGCTTGCATAAAATATGTGCTGTTTACCGAGAAGCTCTTCGGCAATGGCCGCCGCCTTTGAAAAACTCTCGATTGCCCTGTCGTAATTGCCGAGATATATTTGGCTTGCTCCATAGCTGTTCAGGCAACTGGCGCATTCTAGGGTCTTTTCTCCCAAAACGGTCTCCCGGATCCGGACGGCTTCCAGGAAGTCTTTCTCGGCTAATGCCAGGTCACCGACTTGAAGGTGCTCGGCTCCGGCCTGATTCAAGGAATCCGCCCTTGCGCGAAGCGCTAACGTATCGAGCGGTTGTGCGTCTACGGGCAGTGCCAGAAACAGGAAAAGCCCGATGAGACAGGTTTTGTAAAGACGTGAAATAGCCATATTAACAGAATTTTATGATTCGGTGATGCCTTTGCTTTTGAGGTATTCCTCGCATAGCGTGCGTGTGCCGTCCCAGTCGTCGATTTTCCAGAAGCCGTCCTGAAGCACCAGTTTCAGGATGCCGGTACGGCTTTCTCCGATGCCGCCGCCATATTCGCTGAAATCCTCTGCCACGCTGATCCTGGCCTCGGCATTTTCATTGTCGATGAAGGTAATGTCTTCCATCGCGAAGACGGGCGTTCCGCCGCCGTTGCCAGACACGAAGTAGTAAAGGAATTCTCCGTCACCGAGATCGTCGGGATCTTTCGGCAGGTCGAAGCAACGCTTGTACAGATCGTAATAGGAGGGTGTCAGATAATACTCCGCCCTGTCGCTGAGTCCGTGGTCGGGAATGAAGCGGCAGAGATTCTCGATCTGTCCTTTCACGGCTTCAGCATCGAACAGGGACGGGTCGTCGTTGTAGGTCTTGTCGATATACAGGACGCCGTCGAGATGGTCGATTTCGTGCTGGAAAATCACGGCCGTAAATCCTTCGACGTGCTCGGTGGTATCTTTTCCGCTTGCCGGATTCGTGTAGGTGATGTCGATGTCGCGGTCGCGGAGTACCCGTCCGCGCCGTGCCGGCACCGAAAGGCAGCCTTCCTGGCCAGCCTCCATCTTGCCGCCAAACCGCGTGATCCGGATATTCGGATACACTTCGCAAGGTTCACCCGCCTTGTCGAGACGCTGCACGACGATCACGCGCCGCAGCAGCCCGACCTGGGGCCCGGCGATGCCCACACCGTCATTTTCCGGTGCCAGCATCGTCTTCGTCATCTTCTCGGCAAGCACCGGAAAAATCGGATCCATTACCGCCTCCACCGGCAGCTCCCGCGAAATGCTCCGCAGAATCGCCAGATCGGCCTCATTGTCGGTCTTCGTCACGTGCATCACGTCGCCCTGACTGCCGATCAATTCCCGCTCCGCGTCGGTCCAATTGTCCTTGCCATTGCAACTGAGGGTCATCATAAACAAAACCAGTAAAGTACAAAGAACGGAAGGTCTCATAATTCAACTCATATTTCTACAAAAATAGCGAAAAATCAGTTGAATTAAAAAAAACGGCATCAGCCGCCAACGGAGACCAGTCGCCATCAGGCGACGAGATCGAGAGCCAGCATTTCGACCAGTTGAAGAAAAGGTTACTCGTTTACTTTCTGGTAAAAATGTGTAACAGGAGATACCTCTTCATATGGCGCGTAAAGAACTGCCTGCGATATCGTGGCAGGATTACTTGAAATCGTGATGAAATAGCCAAGGTAAACAGGGAGGACATTTGGCCCTCCCCGCTATTATTATATGCTAAGAGAATATCGGATTAATCCATATTACATAGTCAATTCCCTCCTTCATGGAAGAGTCAGATTGGCTATCAACAGGTGTCCACATTTCAAAAGAAGAACAAGCAATGCCTTTTAAATTGTCAAAAGTATTCTTACGTAATGAGCCGTTTTTTACTAAATCACACCATTTGTTTGTTTCAAATTCATTTTGAAGGCAATGGCAACACATTGTGCATCTGCGTGTTTTGGGGAATTTCTTCACCAAAACAGATAATGGATCGAATGTGTCGGGAACCCTTTGACAATTGTATGTTATTTCCGCAATTGCCGACTGCTTATGTTTCTTCATCTCATCTTCAAAAATCCCATAACTGAATGTTTTGCCACTCGGATATATTATAAGCCGTATGTCGTTTAATAACTCTCTCTTCCCTTTCTTCGATTTAAAACAAAACGGCAGCATACGATCGATATCAGCAATCCCAATGGCTTGAGCGATGGCTTCTGCGTCTTTTTTAATTACCTCCCGCTTCAATCTTCTGTCCTTGAAATTGTAGAAGGTTATCCTGTCGTCCGACTCATCGATTTCAAGGCTTGCCAATCCTGTCAAATCCCCCCAGTCCTTAACCTGAATTTCAATGATATGCTGTCCTGATAATCGTTTTTCTGAACTAATTCTATGTTTATGAAAGATTTCTATATAAATGGGGGCATGTTTTTGTTTGCTGCTTTGAATAATAATATCTGGTTGAAACGAACTACCAGAAGAATACTTTAATCTAACCTCTTCAATAGCGGGAAGATCATAAACATCATGAAGGTCAAACCGATCCATCACCAAATGCTCGCATTCGTTCTCACTATAATGATCGCAACCTTCCATTTCTTTACAGATATGATTTGTCCTAAAATGCACGTTGAAAGGGTGGGAACGATCATTGAATCGCTTGGTAAGGATAAGTTTAGCCATCTTATGAATATAACTTTCAACCCCGCACGCTTGATTTTCACTATGAGCAAAGCAATGGGCATTATGATCACCTAGACGCGGTAACATAGGATGGCCACAATTGGGACAGCGATAGGAGTGATCGTACCGCGTTTCTTTCTTGACATCCTCAATAAAAACGAGGTTATCGTTCTCGTCAAAAGCATATGGATATTGGACTTCTCTAGTAGCCTTATTCATCGAAACCAGGTTGTTGTTACACTTCTGTTTTTATGTTACTCTAACAAAGTTATTGGTTTTTCGGGACAAATTTGGTATATTTGAAGAGACAAATGATTGAGTATGAAAAGAGTTTCCATTTTAGTTTCTGCAATCCTGATGCTTACCAGCTGTGGCCCTAGTGCGCTTCTTCCTGTCGAGATGGATTCGAAGAAATCATTGGATGGATACAAGTACTTTTATATGATTCCTACGGGTGATAAGTCCGGTACGACTGGTGCGGTTTACAGTAATGGTTATGGGGCCTATGGAACAACCCATCAGAAAAGCACGAATCCAGCTGACGTTATTTCAGGTTATTTAATCAAGCAAGGATATATCCGTGTCGCGGAGTTGCCTAGTTTATTTCCAGAGGAAACCTTTATCGTTAACTATGGAGAAAGCGGAAGACGAAGCCTTGGCGCTTGGCGCGGCTATACCCTTGAAGTGACCATCCAATTCATTTCTGTATCAACAAATGAGGTTCTCTGTACCGTATCTGGCGAAGGTTTGGGTAGCACAGAAGCCGATGATATCCGAATAGCCATCAATCGCTGCTTGCAGGAGGTATTTGGCTCAACCATGAAATAACCTTTTGAAAACTAGTTTTTTCATCGTATCAAGCTATGAAAACAGTACTTCACAGATTCTGCTTTCTCTCTGTCGTCATACCGGTTCTATTATTCCTCCTTTCGTCTTGCGAGAAAAAATGTTTTTTTTTTTGCAAAGATACGAGGCATTCCGATATGGAATGCAGTCATAAGTGATTCGTTTTATTCTCATCTTTTCTAAACTATTATCATCTCCATATCCATGAAAAAGTTTTTGTTTACTATCACTTTGATTACAATCTGCTTATCGGGAAGTGCCCAGCAGAAAACGGGCTCATTCTCCCAAATCAGAAACGAAGCCCGGGTTAAAATGATTATTGACTATTCCGAAGCGTCGTTTATGGGAATGTCAGAAAGTCAATTCAGCGAGTTTGAGGAAGATTGGGTGCATGACAAAGTTGAAATGGTCTCCCTGTACTATTCTTCTGCTAACGAGAAGTTGAAAGGAGTACTTACTCTTGGAGACTATAATTTTGAAACCCCATTCACACTCAGGCTTATGGTCCGTTCTATTGACGTCAAAGGCAACCATGACTGCGACCTTTTCTTTCTCAACAAAGACGGTGAAGAACTCGCTAAGATAATTGGACTTCGGGCTAAGGGTGGCACATTCGGATCAAAACTTAATTTGATGAAAGATGGGGCGGAGCATACTGGTGAAGAAATTGGTAGTTTGTTATACTCAGAAATTACATTAACACCGAGAGGAAGGAATAGAAGAAAATAAGACCATCCCTCCAAATGCAGCAGATTATTAATAATCAATCTGATTTTTAATAGAGCCCATCTAATTAGTCTTTATCATTGTTTGGCGTATCCTCTCCATCATCCTTTTCTCAAGATAGGGGGAATGTGTAATGACGTTCGTAAAATATAAAAACAATCTTCTTTCTGATGCAAATCAGAGGGAGTTCTTGGGGATGTGTAATGATGTTAGGTATATCAAGAAATATCTCTTCCAAACTTCATCACAAGATCCTTCCGACAACAAAGATAATACTGTCGTGAATGAAGATACAAGGTTTTCTGTGAACCAGCTTGTTGTTGTGAAACAAGATGAAAGCCAGTTCAGAGTTAGTTATATTTCAAAAGAAAAAGGAGAGGTGAAATACTTCTCTTCAAAACATCATAAAGCCTCTAATGAGGATGAGATAGAGGACTTTGAGAAGTATTGGGAATCAAAGAAGCGAAGCAATTAGATTATAAAAAGGCTCAGGAGCATCAACCTGAGCCTTTAATTATGGCTTTATTCAGAAAGATCGCTAACTTTGATTCAGCAACGGTTTGTGGCGTTATTTGTGGCCGTATGGTGATGATGTAGGCTAGGGGATAATCCAAGGTTCCGTATTCAGATGGGTTTTTCGAGAAGAGAACTTTGTATAAAACCGATTTATATCCCCTGATCTTTCCCCCTGATTATCGTTAATATCGGTAAAAACGGGTTTAAAACACGCTGAAATTGCGACTTTTTTGCGACTTCTGATAAAAGTGGACAAAGCGGCATCAGTCGCCAGCGGAGACCAAGTCGCCATCAGGCGACCGCCGGAGGCCGGTACTTTTGCGCCAATGCAGAAGAACGTAGTAAGCTCGCATCGCAAAAGTACTAAGGCCGGGAGGCGCGGGGCTTGGGGCAGCGCCCCAGTAAAAAGAAAGGCGCCCTGCGGGCCAAGCGGCATCAGCCGCTAGCGGAGACCGCGTGGGAAAGCCTTGTGTGATAGCAGGTCGGAGCGGAAGGTCTGGGCGGAGCCCAGTAGACACGAGTGGAAACAACTGGATTCGAACCAGTGACCCCCTGCTTGTAAGGCAGGTGCTCTAAACCAGCTGAGCTATGCTTCCTTGAAGGGATTGCAAAGGTAGGAACTTTTTGAGAAACCGCAAAATTTTGATAAATTTGGGGAAGAATGCAGATTTGTCGAATTATGAGGACTTCTCTCCATCTTTTTGCCGCGTTTGCCACGGCCCTTTGCCTGTCGCTGGCAGGTTGCCATCCAGAAAACCAGAAAGCATCCATCAATCCTGCCGTAGAGTCTGCGATTGACACGCTGCAGAGGCTTGTCGAGGAATGCGGGATCCCTGTATTCCAGTATGCTTATTTCTCCCCGCAGGGCGGACTGCACGGGCTTGTCTGTGCGCAGGATACGGTGTTCGACCTGCCGATGCCCATAGGGGAAGGCAGTATTTTCCAGGCCGCGTCGCTGAGCAAGCCGCTGTTCGCTTACATTGTAATGAAGATGGTGGACCGGGGAGAGATCGACCTTGATACGCCGATTGCCGAATACACGGATATCGACCGTTTCGACGATAAGGAGATGGCCCGCCGGCTGACGCCGCGCATTGTGCTGTCGCACCAGACCGGCCTTCCGAACTGGGCGGCAGGCCCGTCGTCGGACGAATGGCCGACGAGCCGTATCACGTTCAAGTATCCCGCAGATTCTTGTTTCGCCTATTCGGGCGAGGGCTATGCTTTCCTGCAGCGTGCCGTAGAGGCCATCCAGGGTGAGCCGCTCGACGCGATCGCCCGCCGCGAGGTGTTCGAGCCGTTCGATATGCCGACGACATCCTACGCCTGGCTGCCGGCCTACGATTCGCTGGCGCTGCCCGGTTACAACCGCGATGGTGAGAACCGGGGACAGGGACGCCATCCGCGTGCCAACTGTGCCTACACGCTGCGCACAAATGCCTTGGAATACGCCAACTTCGTGAAGCGCGGATTGCTGGAAGGGGAGGGGCTTTCAGAGGCTGCGCACAAGGAGATGTTTACGCATCAGGTCCACGCGCAGCGCTATGCCGACGAGCCTCGCGCCTGCGATTCTTCCGTGTTCTGGTGTCTGGGCTTCGGCGCCGTGGACGAGGACTATTACTGGCACTGGGGCGATAACGGCAACTTCAAGGCACTGTGGCTGTTACACCCTTCGACGAAAGAAGGGTTCGTGTATTTCTCCAACCGGGCCACGGGTCACGACCTCCTCAATCCCTTCCTGAAGAAACTCACGGGAGAGGACCTTCCGCTCGGCGACTGGATTCAGAATTAGTCTGTCTGAAGTCTATTCCGGGTTTCCGAAATTGCGAGTAGCGAAAGGCAGTGCCATGCGCAGGGCCTGGTGCCAGTATTCCCAGAAGTGCCAGCCGTCACGGACGCGGAGTTCCGCGCGGACGTTGTGTTTGCGCATCTCCTGGTAGAATTTCAGGGACAGGTCGAGCAGATAATCGTCGTCGCCGCAGTCGATGAACCATTTGACGGTGCGCAGCTTGGCAAGCGTAGCATCGTCGGCGTTCGCTACGTAGTCGATGGCCGAGTGCTCGTGTACTGACTTGGCGACGATGATGTATTTATCTTCGGGATTGGCATCCGCCGGATAGGTGCTGTCGAGCCAGGCGCTCATGGCGTAGCAGCTCGAGAACATATCGGGATGGCGCTGGCTGTAGACCGTGCATCCGCCGCCGCCCATCGACAGACCCATAATGGCGCGGTGCTGTTTGTCGCCCTGGATCTTGAAGCGCGATTCCATGGCGGGAATCAGTTCGCCGAAGAAGAAGTCTTCGTAGCGGCGCCCCGGCATATTGAAGTAGCCGTTCCATTTGTTGTGGAAGTCCGGATCGCCGGCGTTGGGCATGATGATGATCATACGCGCGGCTTCTTCGGCCGCGATGAGCTGGTCGGCCACGTTCTTCATCTGTCCTCTTTCCTGCCAGGCGGTATAGGTGTCCGTCAGGCCGTGCAGCAGATATACGGAAGGATATAAACGGCTGGCGCTCTGGTCGTAACCGGCCGGAAGATAGACATTGACCAGGACATCCTCTCCGAGGATTTCGCTGTGAACGGTTTCGGTGCGGATCTCGCTGCTGCGCAACGGCTGTGCCCAGGCGAGCGTCGCTGCCGCGAGGAGCAGGACAAGGATAGAGAGACTCTTTTTCATGGCTTGTGACTTTTCTACAAAGATAAGAATATATCAAAGTTGATTATCTTTGTATTACAATAAATTTAGCTATGAAAACCTATCGCTTTGCCCTGATGATTGCCCTGATGATACTGGCGGCCGTATCTTGCCGTCAGAAGAAAGAAGAGGTCGTCGTGATGGAGACGACGGAAGGGACCATCGTCCTGAAACTCTATGACCAGACGCCGCTGCATCGCGACAACTTCCGCTCGCTGGTCGCGGAAGGAGCGTTTGACTCACTGCTGTTCCACCGTGTGATCCAGGACTTTATGATCCAGGGCGGCGACCCCGATTCGAAGTATGCCGAACCCGGCGTGCTGTTGGGAGAAGGCGACCGGGACTATACGGTCCCGGCTGAATTCCGTTTGGAGGAGGGGATCTTCCATCGCCGTGGCGTCTTGGCGGGCGCCCGTGAAGGCGATGACGTGAATCCCGAGCAGCGCAGCTCCGCCATGCAGTTCTACATTGTCTGGGGCAAGATTTTCGATGACGCCGGTCTCGACAAAGTCCAGGAACGGCTCGACAACCGCACCGGCGGCCGCGTGAAACTTACGCCTGAAATGCGTGAAGTCTATAAAACCGTCGGCGGAACCCCGCATCTCGACGGCCAATACACCGTTTTCGGCGAAGTCGTCAGCGGCCTCGATGTGGTCGACGCCATCCAGCGCGTCCCCACCGACGAAAACGACCGCCCGCTTCACGACGTCCGCATCATCAAGGCCTACCTGCAGTAAGCCGCCAGTCTCCTTCGCTGCAACGGACGCATTTGATAATCAGCGAATTGTTTAAAGTGATCCCCCTCGTGGAGAGGGGGATCACTTTGCGTAATCGGCTGACTGATTGATGTGTACATTGCAGCGCAAAAAGTGCTAACTTTGTAGGGTCAATTGACAATAGATCATTGGTAGATGTTCAACACACACGATATTTCACGAAATGCCTGTCAACTCTTTGGGGTGCAGGCTCATAAGGGATATGATTGGTGGTGGCACTCGTTTACTGCCCACGACGCGGAAACGGGAGAGGCGAGGCAGTTCTTCATTGAATTTTTCCTTTGCAATCCAGCGATGGGCGGGGAGGAGCCGGTCTTCGGGCAGTTGCCCGAAAACCGCGCCGCCGGCGTTCAGCCGTCGTATTTGATGGTAAAGGTCGGCAGCTGGGGCAAGGATGCGGCGCAGCTGCACCGGTTCTTCGGGTGGAAGAAGATCCGGGTGGAGTGGGGCGTACCGTTTGAGGTGGAGGCCGATGACTGCTATGTGACGGAGACGCAGATGAGCGGTCACGTCCGGGTGGAAGGATCGGCGGCGCATCCGGAGTGGATGTGCAGCGATGGCGAGATGTCGTGGAACCTGACGATCAAGAAAATCACGGCTTTCAACGTAGGATTCGGCGCCGATAAGGTTTTCCGAACGGCAGAGGCTTTCGAGATGTTCTGGCATGCGGAAGGCATGAAGACCGAGTATGCGGGCGAGGTCGTCTGGAACGGCCGTCGCTACCTGGTCAGACCGGATGATTGTTATGGTTATGCCGACAAGAACTGGGGCAAGGATTTTACCTCGCCTTGGGTCTGGCTTTCCTCGTGCAATCTGCGGAGTGAACTGACCGGCAAGAAGCTGATGGACAGCGTTTTCGACATCGGCGGTGGCCGGCCGAAGGTCGGCCCCGTGGCGCTGCCGCGCAAGCTGCTGGCGGCTTTCTGGTACGAAGGAACGCCCTATGAATTCAACTTCTCGAAGGTGTGGACGAATGTCCATACGGAGTTCAACTGCCGTGAAACGGATACACAGATTATCTGGCACGTGGAGCAGCGCAGCAGTTCCGGTCGCATGGTGACCGACGTCACCTGCGAGAAGAAAGACATGCTGCTCGTCAACTACGAGTCGCCCGACGGCGCCAAACGGCACAACCGTCTCTGGAATGGCGGTAACGGCGTAGGAACCATCGAGTTATATGCTCACGACGGCGCACTCGTCGACCGCATCCACGCTGAGAATATCGGGTGCGAATACGGTGAGTATTAGAAGCCGAAGATGGCTTCGACCTGTTGCATGACTTCGTAGCGGTCCCAGTCGGCGCGGTTGGCGAAGATCAGGACGAGGGCGTTGTCTTCGGGGTAGCGGGCGGCGAGAATCTTGAAGCCACCGTTGTCGCCGGTGTGATAGATCACTTCTTTCGTGGTGTCGGTCTTGGGCTCGATGAACCAGCCGTAGCCGTACCAGGTGTTCGGGCGGTTCTGGTAGTCGCTCCACGGGCTGTCGCTAGCAAATGTGTGCGGCGACTGTGCGTCCACGCGGGATGCTTCCGTGAGCACCTTGTTGGCGCGCAGGGCCTTCTCCCACTCGACGAATTCGTGGGTGGAACTGTAGATGCCGCCGTCGGGACGGGTGGCGAAGAAGGTCTCTTCGCCGTAGTCGTATTCGTACCAGTTCTTCGGCTCGTCGCTCTGCGAGCTGTCGGCTGTACGCTCCTCGGGCATGTCCTCCACATCGGCGTATTCGTAGCCGTGTGCCATATTCGGAATCAGTTCCTGATGCTCAGGATCGAAATAGAGTGTCTTGTCCATTCCGGCAGGACGGAAGATGTGCTCGGCTACATATTCCACGAACGGCTGGCCGGTTACTTTCTCGACGATAGTCCCGCACATGACGAAAGTGGGGTTGATGTACTCATAGGCTTCGCCCGGTTTGAAATGGAGAAAATCAAGTTCCGGGAGATACGACATGGCAAGTTTCTCGTCGCCTTTGATCTTCAGTTCTCGCGGGATTCCGCCGCGGGCATCGGGCACGCCCGAAGAGTGGGAGAGAAGGTGCTTGATCTGGATGTCTTTCCAGAAGTCTGCCTTGAATTCGGGAAAATACTTGGAGACAGGGTCCTCAAGCGACAGCTTGCCTGCCTCGGCGAGTTGCAGGATAGCTACCGCCGTGAACTGTTTCGAAACGGAGGCGATATTGAAAAAAGTGTTGCCGTCGATCGGCACTTTCGTGTCGATGTCGGCGATGCCGTAGCCTTTGTCGAAGATGATGTCGTCGCCCTTCATCACCAGAACCGCCGCTCCCGGCTCATCGGCGGGGAACAACGACGTGCAAAGCCGGTCCAGCTTAGCAATCTGCTCTTTCTCAGGGCTCTGTTTGCAGGAAATAACCATAGTCATCGAAATCAGGAGGAAGAATACAAGCTTTTTCATCGTATGTTTTTTTGCGGAATAGTTTGTATTTATTTCTAGACCGTCTGCGCCCACGCAGCCGTGAGTGGGAGGGGCCCGAAGCCTTGGCTTTGGGCGGGATAGGACCCGCAAGGGTCCGTAGTCGTGAAATAAATACAAACTATTCCCATAAATAATTCTACATATTTCTTCTTAATAAATCTAAGGCGTGGGAGGCGAAGCGTTCGATGTTGACGGCTCGGGAGGAGGCGAAGTGGACGCATTCGGTGACGACGGTGACGTTGCCGTCGGGTTGGCGCTTGGCGGCGGCGAGCCAGGCGGTGCCGACGGGTTTTGTCGGGGTGCCGCCGCCGGGGCCGGCGATGCCGGAGGTGGCCACGGCATAGTCGGTGTCGAGGGCGCGGAGCACGCCGGCGGCCATCTCACGAACGCACTGTTCGCTGACGGCGCCGAACTGCGCCAGCGTCTCTGGCCGGACACCCAGAACCTTCATCTTCACTTCATTGGAATAAGATGTTACCGATCCTTTGTAATAATCGCTGCAACCTGCGACCGAGGTGATGAGTTCGGACAGGTGGCCGCCCGTGCAGGATTCCGCCAGAGCAAGCGTCTTGCCGGCGGCGCGAAGCTTCCGGCCGATGACGCTTTGCAGCATATCTTCGCCTTCGCCATATATGGCGTCTCCCAGAATCTTTTGGAGTTCAGCGAGATACGGAGTGAAATCGGCCTCTCCGCCAAACTGCGTGAGCCGCAGCCGCACACCGATGGTCGGGTTGGGCAGATATGCCAGGTGGATGTTTTCCGGCAGGGCATCTTCCCAGGCTTCGATCTGCTTGGCGAGTGTGGATTCCGGGATGCCGAAGGTCACCACAGTGTGGTGCGTGATCGCCTCGAGTGCGAAGTGGCGACGGATGTCGGCCATCACGTCGGGCAGCAGCCCGATGGCCTCGAACGGTACGCCCGGGAGAGAATAAAGTGCGGAGCCGTGGTTCTTGCCCAACCCGTAGAAAGCCATGCAGGGCGCCGTTCCCAACTTGTTGGGAATCACAGTGCAGGAGTCCGGAACCAGGGCCTGGGCGCGGTTCGTCTCGATCAGAGGGATGCCTCTGGCGCCGAGAATGCGCTCGATGTGGGCCATCTGTTCGGCTGATTCCTTGTAGCCGGCCGAGCCGGAGAGTTCGCGCAAGGCGTCTTTGGTGATATCGTCTTTCGTGGGGCCGAGACCGCCGGTTACGATGACGATGTCGGTGTTGTCCAGACAGTTGCCGAGTTCCTGGATGATTCGGGCACGGTCGTCGCCGATGGAGGTCATATATCGGACCTGGATGCCGAGGAGATTGAGTTCACGGGCAATATGGGAGGAGTTCGTATCAACGATCTGGCCGATGAGGATCTCATCGCCGATCGTGCAGATCGAAGCGGTTTTCATTTCTTATCGAGATATTTGACGATTCTACTGATCAGGCGAGGGCCATAGTGGAATGGAGAATTGGTCACTGCAACCAGATCGGCACCGGTATCGAGCAGCTGCGCAGCCCGTTCGGGTGAGGATATTTCTGCCGTGGCGATAACAGGCAGCAGTCCCTGTGTCTTTTCCCGGATCCGGTCGACGAATTCCGCGCCGATCATCACCCCGTCGATGCCGCTGCCGAGCATATATGCGGTGATCTCATCGAGATTTTCGGAGGAAAGATCGGGGAACAACTTAAAAATGATGGGTCTGTTCGTATCGTTGTAACGGCGTAGTTCCAACAGGTGGTCGATGCTCTTGGAGACGGTCGTCCCGCTGGAAACATTGAGTACGATGGCATCGACGAAATCGTAGATGAGTGTAAAATCGGAAACCAGGTCTTTGGCGTTGCTCAGGTTACCGAATACCAGCGTTTCTTCCGTACGGTTCTGCAAGTTCTGAATGGCGAAACGGACATCGTGGAGCGGGCCGATCTCGATGAAAGCAGGGGAGAAACAAGCCATGGCATCGGTCAGTTCGCCGCGGCGGTCAACGCCGGCAGCCACACCGACAGGATGCGAAAAGGACAGCCCCATCAGGCGTTTGGCCAGGGATATCGGCCGACGGTCGTAAAGCGCGCGAACGACGGGATAAAGGAAGGGCGTGTGCTTGAGAACGCTGAGGAACGGAATGTTTTTTTGAAACGCCATCGACAATCGTATTCTTCAGACAAAGATACGATTTTATTTCTCTTCGTAGGTACCGTCGTTGAAAAAGACGATGATCCGGGCGATTTTTCTCGGGAGTAACGGCAGGTCTGCGGCCGACTCCTCTGCGAATTTTCGATTCTCAGCGGGTTGAGAAGCCTGTTTTTGCGACTCAATCATCTGATCTTCAGGGAGTAATTCGGATTCGAAGTCTGTATCGGATGTGTCCTGTTCTGTAAAAAGGGACGGATTTTCATTCTTTTCGGGCATTGGACGGTCGCTTTTGTACGGACGTCCCTTTCCGAGGATCAACCACTCATAGTTGACATCGGGGTAGGCGGTCATCATCCGTTGCAGGAATTCAAAGCTAGGCTTGTTGCGCCCGGCGAGCAGATGGGAGATGCCGGAACGCTGAATGCCCATCACCTCTGCGAATCGGGCAGGGGACAGGTTTTCCATCGTGAGAAACTGTTTCAGACGGTCGTGCATTTGACTCATTTTTTATGATATACAAATGTAACACATTTAAACAGAAACTCAAAATAAATTTAAACACGAATTCACAAATAGAAACGATTACAAATGTAATCAAAAGATACGGAATACAAACCTATACAATCATAGGATTCAACTGATTGATGATTCACTTGATGTAAATATGCATAATATGCTGAGTATCAAGAAGATTATAAGAAGTTTCATCGTAAAATAACGTGTTTTGGCTGATTGTTTAATTATTTTACCAAAGTAATGCTTGATAAAATATTCCATAAGTTATTGGGTTTAAGCGATTTCATCTTATTTCTTATATTATTTGAGTGTTAAAATTGTGATACACGATTCCCGGAAAGATTCTCCTTTCCCTGGATTGGCGTCAAGGCTGTGCAAGAATGTAACTCCGGTATAGTTGTTCTATGTTGTAAACAATAATCGCGCAGAAGATAAAATTGTTTTTCCGTCCGCATTGTTGTATTTTTGCATAACCGAAAAAACTGCCGATGGTTCAGGATATTCGCATCGAAGATTACACTTATTCGCTCCCAGAGGCGCGCATTGCACGTTATCCTCTTGCGCAACGCGATGATTCAAAGCTTCTTGTGTTCACAGAAAGCACCGGAAGAGTTCCTGAGAATCGAAAATTCCGCGACATTGCCGATTATCTCCCGGATAATTCGTTGATGGTATTCAACAACACGAAGGTTGTTCCTGCCCGTCTCCTCTTCCGTAAAGAGACTGGCGCCCTGATTGAAGTGTTTTGTCTGGAGCCGTCAGAACCACAAGATTATCAGCTTTGCTTCGCGACGACTTCCACCTGTCGCTGGAAGGCCATTGTGGGTAACAGCAAGCGCTGGAAGCAAGGACGTCTGAAACTCTATGTCGATGCGGGGAATCCTCAGCGAAAGCTCTTGGAGGACATGGCGTTGGAGGTGGAACTTGTGGAACGTGGCGCAACATCTGTCGTCGCTTTTTCGTGGAAAGGCGGCTGGTCGTTCTCGCAGGTGATGGAGCACTGCGGACGGATTCCGATCCCTCCCTATCTGAAACGCGATACCGAGGCCATCGACCAGGAACGCTACCAGACCTGGTATGCCCGCCGCGAGGGCTCCGTTGCCGCACCTACGGCCGGCCTTCACTTCGCCCAGCGGGAACTGGATGCGATTGATGCAAAAGGAATTACCCGTCTCAATCTCTGTCTTCACGTAGGAGCCGGTACCTTCCTTCCCGTCAAAAGCGAGACGATTGGCGACCATACGATGCACAGTGAGCCTTTCTCGGTCTCGCGCGCCTTCCTGGCGACGCTTCGCGACAAGGGCGGCCGGCCGGTGACGGCTGTCGGCACGACTTCGACGCGCTGCCTGGAGTCGTTGTACTATCTGGGCGTCCACTGCCTGGAACAGGGCGAACCGGGCTTCGTGGAGCAGTGGGAACCTTACCGCGAAGAAGGATACGGATGGAGTCTCGAAGAGGCGCTCTCGGCCCTGATTTCTTATATGGAAAGTCAAGGGATTGAGGAACTTGTGTCCCGCACACGCATCATCATCGTGCCGGGCTTCCGTTTCCGCGTGATCAACTTCCTGGTGACCAATTTCCATCAGCCCCAGAGCACGCTCCTGCTGCTGATCGGCGCTTTCGTAGGGGAGGCCTGGCACGACATCTACGATTTCGCGCTGGCCAACGATTTTCGCTTTTTAAGCTACGGAGACTCTTCACTTTTGCAAAAAGTGTGATATCTTTGTATCCCCTTTACTAAAAGAATAGAATGATGAAACCTGTTTTCGACATAAACGCTTATCTGGCCGACAAACTGGCCTTCTCCAACGGTCTGTGGCTGCTGATTGCCTCGATTACCTTCGCACTGCTGTGCGTATGCTTCGTCTTTTCGGTCGGCCGCGGCCGGCTGAAGGCCCGTCATATGCTCGTTGAAACGGCGTGGGTCGCCCTCTGGTATTACGGAATCCTGGCTCTGAGCCTGATCACGGTGTTTCCCAAGGAGAAACCGCTCTGGCAGCCCGCAAACCCGCTTCCCGTCTGGTGCGGGGCGGCCGCAGTTGCTTTCCTGGGCTTCCTCCTGTACTTTTTCAAGCGGAAAAAGCGTTATGTCCAGATGAGTTCCGCCAATGCCATCCGCAAGAGTGCGGCTGCCAGCGGTGCGGCGCGTTTCAGCTATGCGCTGCTGTTCGCCGCCATGCTCGTTTCGTCGGTCATTTGCGGAATCCGCATCGCTATGGGCGACAGCATCTTCCATCTGCTTGTTCCGATGGTCCTGGTGGTCCTGGCGCTTCTGCTGCACGGCTTTACGCACTGGCGCATCTGGTTTGTTCTGGCGGCGGTCGCGATTGTAGCATACGACTTTCTGATGATTCAGAACGTGTTGGCAACCACCAACTTCGCTTACTTCCCGCTGGTGGCGATGATTCCGCTGCAACTGGCCATCATTCTTCCGCTTCTGAGTCTGTCCGGCAACAAATACCTCTAGGCCATGTTCGATGATATCCGACCCTATAATGATACCGAGACGGCGGCGGCGCTCCGGCGTGCGTCGAACAATCGCCTGATGGAGCAGATTTCCGCCTTCCTCTTTCCCGGAAAGGATCCGGATATCCTGCGCAATACCCTCAATACGATCCGAGGTGTCGATGATTTCCAGACGCGCGTGATGTATCCTGCAGTCCGGACCATCCTGGGCAAGACCACCAAGGGCCTGACTTTCGAGGGTCTGGAGCATTTCACGGGCGGACAGTGCTATACGATGCTTTCTTCGCATCGCGACATCGTGCTCGATTCGGCATTCATCCAGTATATTTTCAAAGACAACGACCTGCCGCTCTCCGAGATTGCAGTGGGGGACAACCTCATCTACAACCAGTTTATGGAAGATCTGATGCGCTCCAACCGGATGATCAAGGTCGTCCGCAGCCCGCATCCCCGGGAGCTTTACGAAACGTCACGGAACCTGTCGGCCTATATCCGTCAAAGGCTTACCGACGAACAGCCCGCTTCGGTCTGGATATCCCATCGGAACGGCCGGACGAAAGATGGGAATGACACCACGGAGCAGGGGCTCCTGAAGATGCTCTCGATGAGCGGAAGCAACGATTTCGTGGAGAATATGATGGGCTTGAAACTGATGCCTGTCGCCGTTTCATATGAAATCGAAAGTTGCGGAACCAAAAAGGCTTACGAGGTTTATGTAAAGCAACAGTTTGGTAAGTACGCCAAGCGTCCCGGAGAGGATCTGGAGAGCATTGTCGTGGGAATCGCCCAGCAGAAAGGGCGGGTCCACGTCGCATTTTGCGAACCGATATCCGAGGACGACCTGCGCGCCTGTGCAGCCCTCGACAAGAACGACCGTTTCCGGCAGTTGGCCAAGATTATCGACGACCGGATCCTGGCCGCCTGGCGTATCTGGCCTGTCAATATTGCCGCCCTGGAACTGCTGGAGGGTCGGCCGGCGAGCCGCCGCCGCGTAACGGCCGAACTCGAGGATTATCTGAAGGAAGAACTTGATTCTCTGCCCCGTTGGGTGGACCGTAACGCCATCCGCAACAATCTGTTGAACATCTACGCTACACCTGCGCGCCGGAAAGGGCTCTGAGCCCGTTTCCCGGCCGTTTGAAAATTGTTCGTAAATCGGGCCCGAAAGGCCCGATTTGTCTTTATATTGTAGGTAAAAATGACTATATTTGCAGATTAAGCAAGCACGATTGAACAAACGTGAAATCTACAAAAACTATAATCACTGCAATATGAAAAAGAACATCACTCTGCAAGAGGCCGTTGCCTTGATCAAGGACGGCTCCACGATTATGATCGGCGGGTTCCTGGGCACGGGAGCACCGAAACAGATTGTCGACGCGCTGGTGGAAAGCGGCGTCAAGAATCTGACCATCATCTGCAATGACACCGTCTTCGACGGCAAAGGCTGGAGCAAACTTATCGAGAACCACCAGGTGAAGGAGATCTACGCTTCCTACATCGGCGGCAGCAAAGCCTCGATCGAACAGATGAACAACGGCGACCTGAAGATGAACCTCGTTCCGCAGGGCACGCTGGCCGAGCGCATCCGCGCCAAAGGCGCCGGACTGGGCGGCATCCTCACTCCGACCGGTATCGGCACCGTAGTCCAGGAAGGCAAGCAGATCATCAATGTCGACGGCAAGGACTACCTGCTTGAGAAACCCCTCGGCGCCGACTTCGCCCTGCTGGGCGGCAGCATTGTCGACGAATCGGGCAACGTGTTCTACCGTGGTACCACGAAGAACTTCAATCCTATGATGGCCCAGGCCGCCGACACTGTGATCGTCGAGGCCGAGAAGCTGGTCAAGGTAGGGGAGATCGAACCAGAATCCGTGCATACGCCGGCCCTGTTCGTGGACTATATCTATGTCGAACAGTAAAACGCGGACGACATGACCCAGTACAAATCCATGATCCGCGTGCGGATGAGCGCCAAGGATGCGCACTACGGCGGCAATCTGGTCGACGGAGCCCACATGCTCCATCTTTTCGGCGACGTGGCCACGGAACTGCTGATCCTCCGCGACGGCGACGAAGGCCTGTTCAAAGCCTATGACATGGTGGAATTCATCGCCCCGGTCTATGCCGGCGACTTCATCGAAGCCACGGGCGAGATCGTCTCGGAAGGCAACACTTCCCGCAAGATGGTTTTCGAAGCCCGCAAGGTCATTGCCCCGCGTCCGGATATCTCCGATTCCGCCGCCGACCTGCTCGAGGAGCCTATCGTGGTCTGCCGCGCCAGCGGTACCTGCGTCACCCCCAAAAAATGCCAGCGCAAGTAATGGACAAGCTCATCATCACCGCCGCCATCTGCGGCGCAGAGGTCACCAAGGAACAGAACCCCAACGTTCCCTATACCGTAGAAGAAATCGTCCGTGAAGCCAAGTCGGCCGTCGACGCCGGCGCCGCCATCGTCCACCTGCATGTCCGCTGGGACGACGGCACGCCTACGCAGAGCCGCGAACGCTTCCAGGAATGCACCGAGGCCATCCTGAAGGTGTGCCCCGACGTGATCCTGATCCCCTCGACCGGCGGCGCCGTGGGCATGAGCCCGGAAGAACGCCTCCAGAGCACCGATACCACGCCCGTTCCCGAGATGGCCACGCTCGACTGCGGTACCTGCAACTTCGGCGACGAGATCTTCGACAACACGATGCCCACGATGCGCGCCTTCGGCAAACGCATGATCGAGCGCGGCATCAAACCCGAATACGAGTGCTTCGAGATGGGTCACCTCGACACCATCCTGACCATGGCCCGCAAAGGCCAGGTCCCCGGCGCCCCGATGCAGTTCAACTTCGTGCTCGGCGTCCCGGGCTGCACGCCCGCGACCGTGGCCAACCTCTGCTGGCTGGTTGGCGGCATTCCCGCCGGCAGCACCTGGACCGTCACCGGTGTCGGCCGTCACGCCTTCCCGATGGCCGCCGCGGCCATCGCGATGGGCGGCAACGTCCGTGTCGGCTTTGAGGATAACCTCTACCTTTCGAAAGGTGTCCTTGCCAAGAGCAATGGTGAACTGGTCGCCAAGGTGGTCCGCCTGGCGAACGAACTGGGCCGCCCGGTCGCCACGAGCGCCGAAGCCCGCGAAATCCTCGGACTCAAACAGAAATAATCATTTTTAAACCCAATAACGCAATATGGCACAGAAACACGGAAACAAGTACGGAACGCACCGCGTCATCGAACCGAAAGGTGTCCTTCCGCAGCCCGCTAACAAACTCGACAACAATATGGATGAGATCTGGGACAATGAGATCCTGATCGACGTCCAGACCCTCAACATCGACTCCGCTTCGTTCACCGACATCCACAACTATGCGAAGCAGCAGGCCGGCGAAGGCGCCTCCGAGGAGAAGATCATGGAAGAGGTCAAGAAAGAAATGTTCCTCAACGTGGAACTCCAGGGCAAACACCGCAACCGCCGTACCGGCTCGGGCGGCATGCTCCTGGGCAAGGTCGAGAAAATCGGCGACGCCCTCAAGGGCAAGATCGACCTCAAGGAAGGCGACCGCATCGCCACCCTCGTCTCGCTGAGCCTCACCCCGCTGCGGATCGACGAAATCCTCGCCATCCGCCCCGACGTGGACCAGGTCGACATCAAGGGCAAAGCCATCCTCTTCGAAAGCGGCATCTACGCGAAGATCCCGACCGACATGCCGGAGAAACTCGCCCTTTCCGCCCTCGACGTGGCCGGCGCTCCCGCCCAGACCGCGAAACTCTGCCAGTATGGCCAGACCGTCGTCATCCTCGGCGCCGGCGGCAAGAGCGGCATGCTCTGCGCCTATGAGGCCAAGAAACGCGTCGGCGTGACCGGCAAGGTGATCGGCATCGCCAACAGCCCGCGCTCCACGCAGCGCATCAAGGACCTCGGTTTCTGCGACATCGTGGAAAGCGCTTCCGGCATGACCCCGGTCCAGGTGTACGAAATGGTGGAACGCCTCACCGACGGCAAGATGGCCGACGTGACCATCAACTGCGTCAACGTGCCCGACCAGGAAATGACGGCCGTGCTCTGCACCAAGGACGACGGCATCGTGTACTTCTTCTCGATGGCCACCAGCTTCACCAAGGCTTCCCTCGGTGCCGAAGGCATCGGCGCCGACGTGAACATGATCATGGGCAACGGCTACACCAAGGGCCATGCCGAATTCACGCTGCAGGAGCTCCGTGAGTGCCCGAAACTCCGCAAGATCTTCGAAGAACTCTACGCTTAGGCTATGAACGTTTCCCGCAGAAAAGAGCTCTTCCCGGAAGTGACCGACGCCCAGTGGAACGACTGGAAATGGCAGGTCAAAAACCGGATCGAGACCCTCGACGAGCTCAAGAAATACGTGAAGCTCACGCCGGAAGAGGAGGAGGGCGTCAAGAAATGCCTCTCCACGCTCCGCATGGCCATCACGCCGTACTACATCTCGCTCATCAATCCGGATGATCCGTACGATCCCGTGCGCCGCCAGTGCATCCCCACGGCCGCCGAGACGCACCAGGCCGCAGCCGACCTGCTCGACCCGCTCCACGAGGATACCGACAGCCCCACGCCGGGCCTGACGCACCGCTATCCGGACCGTGTGCTGCTGCTGATCACCGATATGTGCTCGATGTACTGCCGCCACTGCACCCGCCGCCGCTTCGCCGGCCAGAAAGACGACGAAAGCCCGCGCGAGCGCATCGACAAGGCCATCGAATACATCCGCAATACGCCGGAAGTGCGCGACGTGCTCCTTTCGGGCGGTGACGCCCTGATGGTGAGCGACGCCTGGCTGGAAGACATCATCCGCCGCCTGCGCGAGATTCCCCACGTGGAGATCGTCCGCATCGGTACCCGCACCCCGGTCGTCTGCCCGCAGCGCATTACGCCCGAGCTTTGCAATATGCTCAAGAAGTATCACCCGATCTGGCTCAACACGCACTTCAACCACCCGAACGAGGTGACCGCCGAATCCGCGGCCGCCTGCGCCCGTCTGGCTGACGCCGGCATTCCGCTGGGCAACCAGAGCGTGCTGCTGCGCGGCGTGAACGACTGCGTCCACGTGATGAAGAAACTGGTCCACGAACTGGTGAAGATGCGCGTACGTCCGTACTACATCTACCAGTGCGACCTCTCGATGGGCCTCGAGCACTTCCGCACGCCCGTGTCGAAGGGCATCGAGATCATCGAGGCGCTCCGCGGCCATACGTCCGGCTACGCCGTCCCGACCTTCGTCGTGGACGCCCCGGGCGGCGGCGGCAAGACGCCCGTGATGCCGCAGTACGTGATCTCGCAGGCGCCGGGCAAAGTCGTGCTCCGCAACTTCGAAGGCGTGATCACCACCTATACCGAACCCACTGAATACCATCAGGAATGCCATTGCCCCGAGTGCACCAAACGGCTCGAAGGCGTGGCCGGCCTGCTGGAAGGACAGGAAATGGCCATCGAGCCCGCCGTCCTGCAGCGGAAGGAACGCAGCAAAAACCGCCAGAAGTAAATGCCTTTTATCGGGGAGATCCTCAAGCACCGCAGCGTGTCGATTGTCGGCCTTGCAAAAAATGCCGGCAAGACGGAGTGTCTCAACTACATCATCCGGCGTCTGCCGACCGACTACTTCAACGTGGCGGTGACGTCGATCGGAATTGACGGGGAGACCACCGACCAGGTGACCGGTACCGCCAAGCCCGAAATCACAGTCCGGGAGGGGATGTTCTTCGCCACGAGCGAGAAGCATTTCCGCCAGAAGCGTCCCCTCTCCGAACTGTATGATGTGAGTGAAGAGAACACCGCCCTCGGCCGCGTGGTGACCGCGAAGGCCCTGCAAGAGGGGAAAGTCCTCCTCAGCGGCCCTTCGAGTGCGGTCGCCATGAAGCGGTGGATGGATTCCGTGCAGGGGTTCGGCATCGACCTGATCCTGGTCGACGGCGCCCTGTCCCGCTTGAGCACCGCCTCCCCGGCCGTCAGCGAGGCCATGGTCCTTTCGACCGGCGCCGCGCTTTCGGCCAACGTCCGCGACCTGGTGAACAAGACCGCCTTCCTGGTGGAACTGATCGGGCTGCCGCTCTATCTGGGGCCGGAGCCCGAGCTGCGGATCTCTTCGTTCGCCTCGCCGGAGCCTGCCGTGCTGAAACAGCACCGCGTCGTGGAAGTGGAAGGCGCCCTGACCGACCGGCTGCTGCAGATCGCCCGTCAGGCGCTCGACGACGACGAGTTCTCGCTGGTCGTGGGCGACTTTACCAAGATATTCTGTTCCCAGGAGCTGTACCGGGCCTACGTCCGGCGCGGCGGCCGGCTTTTCGTCCGGATGAAGAGCCAGCTGCTGGCCGTGTGTGTCAATCCGGTTGCCCCCAATGGGATCGTCCTTGACTCCGACACGCTGTGCCGCTCGCTTTCCGAGCGGATCGGCCTGCCGGTGTACGATATTGTGAAGAACGACTATGAAGTTTAGGGAAATCGTAGAGAGTCCGTGCGGCATCCGCTATCTGTTCGACGAATTGCGTCTGCAGAGCGGCTATGCCCGCAAAGTGCTCCTCGACCGGGAGATGATGACCGACGCCGCGCAGATCGACGCGGCCTACGCCTCGCTGCGCGGGTACATCGACCTGGTAAAGAACGACCGGCGCCGGGTGGAAGACATCCGCTTCCGCCTGCAGGGACTCCGCGAAATCACCGGAACGCTTTCCTCGCTCGCCGACGGCGCCATGCTCGACGAGATCGAAATGTTCGAAATCAAGCATATGGCGATGCTGGCCGAGACCCTCGAATTGGGGAAGGACATGCAGCGCGTAATCGACATCCTCGACCCCGACGGGCTGGGCTTCGGCACGTTCTACCTCTATGATTCCTATTCCGTGGAGCTGCGCCAACTGCGCGCCGCGGTGGAGCTCGATCCCGACGACGAATCCCTGCGGGAGCAGCTCCTCAATGAAGAAGACCGCCTGAAGAAGGCCATCAGCGACAAGCTCCGTCCCTATGCGGCCGAGCTGCGCCGGACCCTGCAGGCGCTGGCCGACCTCGATATCTCCATCGCAATGGCCCTCCTGTATCAGGACGAAGGGCTCTCGCTGCCCGTTTCGGGCACGGCGACGGAAATCCGCGGCATGTTCCATCCCGAAGTCCGGGCGATCCTCCGGTCGAAGGGACGGGAATACCAGCCGGTGGACTTCGATTTCGCCAAAGGGATTCCCGCTACGGTCATCGGCGCCAACATGGGCGGCAAGACCGTGGCCCTGAAGACGGTCTGCATGCTGCAGTACCTCTATCAGTTCGGCTTCCCGTTGCCGGCGGCCGAAGCGGTGATGACGCCTTTCGACGACATCCGCTTCTGTATCGGCGACGAACAGAGCGAACGGACGGGCCTGTCGTCGTTCGCAGCTGAAATGCAGCGCATCGACCGCGCGATTGCGGCGGTCGACGCGGGCGGACGCGTGCTGGTGCTCGTGGACGAGCCGGCGCGCACCACCAACCCCGTGGAAGGAACGGCCCTGGTGGCCGCTTTGCTGGAAAGGCTGGGCAATGAGCCCAACCTGGCCCTGATCCTGACCACGCACTATACCGTGGAACACGCCGGCCAGTGCTGGCAGGTCCGCGGCCTGGTTCCCGGCTCGAAGGGTCGTACCATGGACTACCGGCTCGTAAAAACCACGAGTCACGAAGTGCCCCACGAGGCGCTTCACATCGCACGCGAACTGGGTATCGACGCGCGGTGGATTGATTTGGCAGACACTATAATAAATCGACAATATGAATAAAAGCAAACTTGGACTGGACCAGCGGAAGGTAGACCGGGCACGGCAGCTGGCGCGGACGATTGCCGAAGACGTGCAGTCGTTCGCCGACGGCTATACGACCGTGGCTGTGGAGCGCACCATCTGCCGCCTGCTGGGCATCGACGGCGTCGATGAGAACCAGGTCCCGCTGCCCAACATCGTGGTGGATTCCCTCAAGGACGCCGGCGTGCTGGGACAGGGTGTGATGTTCTATATGGGCAACGCGATGGTCGCGACGGGCAAGACGCCGCAGGAAATCGCGGAAGCCGTCTCCGCCGGCACGCTCGATCTGGTGAAAGTTCCCGCCGCTTCTCCGAAAAAGGCGGAAGAGGTCCTGAGACCCGTGATCTTGGGTTCCATCGAACGCATCCGCGCCCGCCGGAACCGCCGCGAGCAATACCTCAAGACTCTGGGCGAAGGCCCCAAACCGTACCTTTATATTATCGTGGCTACCGGCAACATCTATGAAGACGTGGTGCAGGCCGAGGCCGGTGCCCGCCAGGGAGCCGACGTGATTGCGGTAATCCGCACCACGGGCCAGTCGCTGCTCGACTACGTGCCCTACGGCGCCACGACGGAAGGTTTCGGCGGTACGTTCGCCACGCAGGAGAATTTCCGCATCATGCGTTCCGCCCTCGACAAGGTAGGCGAGGAGGTGGGCCGCTACATCCGCCTTTGCAACTACTGCTCGGGCCTCTGCATGCCGGAAATCGCCATCATGGGCGCGTTCGAAGGCCTCGACGTGATGCTCAACGACGCCCTCTACGGCATCCTGTTCCGGGACATCAACATGCAGCGCACGCTGGTCGACCAGTTCTTCTCGCGCGTGATCAACGGTTTCGCCGGTGTGATCATCAATACGGGCGAAGACAATTACCTGACCACCGCCGATGCGGTGGAGGCCGCCCACACGGTGCTGGCTTCCGACATCATCAACGAGCAGCTGGCCCTGCTGGCCGGCCTGCCCGAGGAACAGATGGGTCTGGGCCATGCGTTCGAAATGGATCCGATGCTGACCAACGGCTTCCTCTATGAGCTGGCACAGGCACAGATGACCCGCGAGATTTTCCCGAAAGCCACGCTGAAGTATATGCCGCCGACCAAATTCATGACCGGCAACATTTTCCGCGGCCACATCCAGGATGCGCTTTTCAATATCATCGGCATCTGGACCCATCAGGGCATCCAGCTGCTGGGCATGCCCACCGAGGCCATCCACACCCCGTTCATGAGCGACCGTTACCTCTCGATCGAGAACGCCCGCTACATCTTCAACAATATGAAGGACATCGGCGAGGAAGTGGAGTTCAAGGAGGGAGGCATCATCCGCCAGCGGGCGGCCCTGGTGCTCGACAACGCTGTGGAACTGCTTGAAGAACTGGTTAAGGACGGCCTGTTCAATGCGCTGGAAAAGGGCAAGTTCGGCGATGTGAAACGCCCGAAGAATGGCGGCAAGGGCCTCGACGGTGTGGTCGCCAAGGGCAGCAATTATTCCAATCCATTTATTGACCTGATGAAAGGGAGGAGATAAGCATGAGCGGCGGACTCTATTCGATGGATGCCAAGGATTTCGACAAGACCTTGGATCTGACCAAAGTTAAGCCGTACGGCGACACGATGAACGACGGCAAGGTGCAGCTGAGCTTCACGCTGCCCGTGCCCTGCGGTCCCGA
>JAEEGK010005244.1_pt1 | contig 31344 bp, 20 predicted proteins | sample 8958771 | NCBI WGS metagenome assembly JAEEGK01 (sample SAMN16246547, study PRJNA631951) | gut metagenome | biome: gut microbiome; feature: rumen; material: SC-attached | host: Bos | place: Iran: Karaj | collected 2018-10
GTAACTCAAGTTAAAAGAGATGGATTTACTTTTGCATATAATATTTCAGAAAATCATTCAATAACACATCAATTATATAAAAATAATATCTCTGATTATTTATCATATACTATATTTCAAAATTCAATAATAGGAGGATATATTTATTTTGGGAAAATTAAACCAGTCTACTTATCTTTTTTTAAAAAAGGAATTTGTGATATGAATAAAAATTTGAATTATTGGAATTGTTATTTAAGAAATATTAAAATAAATAATTCCAATATTTATCCTTTTTATTATAGTGATTATGCATCTTTTCAAGTTAATAAAAGAAAAATGTTAGTTCCTAAAAGATTTATGAATTATCTAGAAGAAAATGTTTTTAAAGATTTATTTAAAAGAAAAAAATGTAAAATTGTAATAAAGGATAAAAAAAGATATATTTATTGCGATGAATTTACAACTATTACATTATTACCTAGATTAATTTTTGATTTTGGCAATTTTAAAAAAATTTTTAATTTCTTAAATTTATTTGTTTGTTATGTAAATGATATTTGTTATTCATTATTTAAAAGTTTTGAATATGAAAATAATGAAAATTGGATTTTAACAAGTTCTTTTATTCATCATTTATTCGTATCATTTGATTATGAAAAAAAAAGTGTAACAATATATGGAAGATTTATGGAATCAATAGATAAAAGAGAAATAATAATAAAATACCTTTTTTATATATTAATCTTTATTCAAATATTTGGTATCTTATTTTTATTAAAATTCTCCTTTAAATTTAAAAAAGTAAAAAATATAAATAAAAAAAAAAACATAAAAAAAAAATATGGTTTAAAATAATATTTTAAAATATTTATTTACAAAATTTTATATTAAAATCAAAATTTAAATTTATAATTTTTAAATAAATTTTTAATATAAAAAAAATGGATTACATACAAAATTTACATTCAGATAATTTTGACGAATTAAATGTTCAATACTTAGATTTAATAGATGGAGGAGATAGTATATCAAAAAATTCATCAAATCATTCAGTTCCAGATTCTAATAATGAAAATGGAAGTATTATATTAGATAATATTGATGATGATTTAAAAGATTTTGATTATAATTATATTGAACCACAACAACCAATTTTTAATCAAAAACCAATTTTTACAAATGAAATTGAAAAATATAAATTATCAAATCAAGTTTTAACTAAATCAAATTTTGATTTAAGAAATGAAAATAAAATATTAGAAGTTGAAATTGGAAATTATGAATCTCAATCAGGGAATTTAAATAAAAATACTAATTCAATTTTTTCTCAATATGATACAAGTTTACAAAAATTTATAATATCATGTAAAAAATCTTTAAAAGATTCTATAAATGAAAATTTAAATATGATGGATACAATAACAAATCTTCAATTAGAAAATCAAAAATTATTAAAAGAAAATATGAATTTAATAAATAATTATAATAATATTATTATTGAATCTGAAAATTTAAATAGAAAAAATGCAGAAATTCAAATATTTAATGAGAGAAATGAGAAGAATTTAAATAATTTAGAAAAAATAAAATCTGATTTAGATACTGAAATTGAACAATTAAGAATTCAATTAGGTAATTTAGAATCACAAGAAAATGATTTAATATTATTAAATGAAGCAAATGAAAAAAGAAGAAATGATAATGATGATTTAATTAATAGATTAAAAAAAACAATTGATAAATTAAATGAAGAAAATAGTTCAATGGCATTAAAAGTAAATGAAGAACAAAATAAAATGCAACAATCAAATAATAATATTTATTATAAAGATAATCAAATAGAACAATTAAAACAAATTATTCAAAAAATAAATTTTGATAAAGAAAAAATAAAAGATATAAATGAAAACATAAAACAAGAAATTGATAATAAATATGATATTAAAAAAAATTTATTATTAAAAGAAAAAGAATTATCAAATGAACTTCAAATAATTCAAGAAGAAAATGAAACTGCAAAACATTATTTAAAAGAAAAAGACAATAAAATAAATTTATTAAAAGAAGCAATAGATAAAGTAGCAAAATCATTTGATGACCATAAATTTATAATTTCAGATATAAATATAGAAGAATTATTAAAAGAAGAAAAAGAAGAATATGAAGAAGATAAAAATGAAGAAAAAGAATTAGAATTAGAAATAAAAATGGCATTAGAAGAAAATATTAAAAAAGATAATGAAATAAATGAAATAACAAAAATGTATGAAGATATAATTAAACAAAAAGATGAAAAAATTGATTATTTACAAGTTCAATTAGGTGAACCAAGAGAAATTAATACTCAACCAATTATGGAAGGAATGGATAATGAAGAAGAATATAATGAATTAAATAATGATTATAATATGAATATGAATGAAAATATGGAAAATATGGGAAATATTGGTATAAGGAATGAAGAAGGATTAAATGATGAAAATTTAATTGAGGATAATAAACATGATGATATTTATGGATTGGATGATTTAGAATAAATCAGATTTGTTTTTTTATTTTTTATTTAAATTTTATATTACTTTACAAAATTAAATTTTATTGAATTGATTTTATTTATTTTTAATTTTATTGTTTTAGAATATTATATTTTAGTTTTTTAATCAATAATATTTTTTTATTTTATTTCATTCAAAAAAATGAAGATTCATTGATAAAAGAATTATTAGAAATATCTAATGATCCATTAATTGAACTTATATCATTTGGAATTTTTACTTTTTGGGTTTTTTTATTTAATTCAAATATAGAAATTTTTAAATTATTTATATTTAAATTTCTATTTATTTCTTCATCATTATTTTTTTCAATAATTGTTTTTCCTAAATCTATTTTAACATGTTTAATATTTTCAATTCTTAAATCACCTTTAGATAATATATCTGCGTTTTGATCAAAATTTTTTTGTTTATTATAATATAAATTTATTACATTATCATCAAAATCATATTGATTCTTAAATTCATCTTTTAAATACTGTTCACTTAAATTTTCATTGTCTTTTACTTCCAATATATATTTATTATTTTTATTATCTTTGAATATTAATTCTTTATTCATTTATTTTTAATAATTTAATTCCATTTTAAAAAAAAAACTATTTTAAAAAAAATCAAATATTTTTGAATTCTATATACATAAATATTAAAACTAATAATAGATAAACTAATAAAACAAAAAAAAAAATCTCAAATCAAAATAAAAAAAATTATGAATTATCCTTCCTAACAAAAGTAAAATTTTTAATCCTTCTCTTCCTATCATTCCCATTTTCATAATCAACATCCTTAAAAATAATATCATTTTTCTTCCCAAAATCACTATCATATAATTTCCTTCTTTCATTATCTTTCTTAATCCTAACTAAATCAATAGGTGGTTTAATTTCTTTTTTTTCAAGTAAATCCCAATTAATTCCTTTAAAAAATTTATGTCTTTTAATTTCTCCTTTATCATAAACACCAAATCTCTTATTAGGATCTTTACATAATAATTTAGATAACAAATCTTTTAAATCATCAGAAAAATAATCTTGCATCATTAATTTACTTCTTTTAATATTATTATAAAGAGTTCCAATGTCATTAGCATAAAAAGGAGGAGAACCACTTATCATTTCATATAAAACAGCTCCAATACCATAAATATCAGCACTTTTACCAACACCTTTTCTAGAAAGCATTTCTGGTGAAAGATAAGCAGGTGAACCACAAAAACTTTTTGTTAAATCATAATCATTTATTCCTTCTTTTGCTAAACCAAAATCTGCTAATTTAATATTATTATCTGATGCTATTAATATATTTTCTGGTTTTAAATCACGATATATTATATTTATTTTGTGAAGGTGTTCTATTGCTAAAATTAATTCTGCTATGTAAAATTTTGCTTCGTTTTCTTCAAATAAATTTAACATTAAATGATATGATAAATCACCACCTGGACAATAATCTAATATCATATATAAATTTTCCATTGTTTGAAAACTGTATTTTAATTTTACTATAAAGGGACTTGATGCTAATTTTAATACATTACATTCTGTTATTGCATAATTCATTTGACGATTGTTTATTAAAAATTGTTTGTTTATTACTTTCATTGCATAATAATTTTTGTCATTTGAGTTTTTTAATTGTACTTTAAATACTTTTCCAAATGTTCCTGAACCTAATAAATCTACTATTAAAAATGAATTAAATGTTATTCCTTTTTCTGATGAATCATCTATTAATTTCATGTTGTTGATATTATTTGAATTTTTTATTTTTTTATTTATATTATGTGTTAATTTTCTTTTTTCTTTTAGAGGAATATATAATTTACATTCTCCTGTTTCATTATTTATTATATTTATATCATTTTTTTCTTTTAATAAATATTCTGCATATTCAGGATTTTTTTGAATAATTTTATGCCAAAATTTAGAATAAATTACACTTTTATTAATTACTTCAATCCATTTTTCACAAGCATTTAAATTTTTAACTCTATAAATTTCTTTTTTATTATATATAATTGAAAAATAATAATAATCTTGATTACTATTTGATTCAAATTCTCTTTTACAAGATTGAATATCAATTAAAGGAATAGTAATTTTTGGATTTGTTGGAAAATCTTGTACAGATTTGAATCTTTTTAAATAACCTAATATAGGATCTAATTCTAAAAATCTATATCTATAAATAGGTAAATATTCCCCAATTTTTTCAACAATACCTAAAATTTTATCTTGTTTAGGTGGAATAAAATTCTTTTCATTAATTGTAGAATTATTACTAAATTCATTACTATTGAAAATATTATTATTAATATTATTATTATATTTATTTTTTTTATCCATAACTTTTTTTAATAATTTCTTAATATTATTATCATTAGTCATATCAATTGGTAAAAATCCATCTTCACTTTTTTCAAATAAATCTGCTTTAGAAGCTAATAACATAGAAACAATTTTAATATTATTTTTCTTACAAGCAATATGAATTGCACTTCCAATTTTTTTTTCTCTAATATTAATATCAATTCCTTCAACACTTAATAATATTCTAACAATATCAACATGAACTTTATAAATTGCTAAATGAATAGGAGTAAAACCTTCTTTATCTAAACAATTAACATTTGGTTTGTATTCTTTTAAAATTGTTCTTGTTATTTCTGAACAACCATAATAAGATGAATAATGAAGTGCTGTCCATCCATTTTTTTCATTTGTTAATAAATCAAAATTTGATTTAAATGTATTAAAAATTTCTCTTAATTCATTAAATTGAATTAAATTATTTGCTTTTATTGATGTTATTATTAAATTTTGTATTTCTTTTATATTTATTGTTTGATTGTTTTTATTTTTATTAAATATTTCTTCTGTGTATTCATTTGGAGATTCAAATATTATTCCTAAATTGTTAATTTTATTATTTTTATTATTTGAATATTGGTTATTAAATAAACCTAAACTACTAAGATATTTTGATTTTGTATTTGGTTTATTAATTAATTTATTACATATTTCTTGTGATTTTGATATAGGATGATAATGTTCTACAAATATTTCAGAATCTTTTCTTATATAAAAAAATTTTAAGGGAAAATCATCTGTCATTGTCACTATCATTATATTAGATAATTTTATTGTTAATTTTTGTTCATTTATTGGAATTTGTAATTTTTCATATATTATCTTTTTTAAATCTTTCACTAATATTTTATTTGATGAAATATCTATTTGTTCTGTTGAATAATTTCCACATGACGGATAAATATATTTATGAATAAATATTTTCATTTATATTTACAATATAAAAATAAAAAATCAAAAACAAATCAAAAAAAAAATATTTTTATTAGAAATTAATAATATATAATTTGATAATTAACAAAAATATAAAATGTAATAAATATTAATTACAGTAAAAAAACATTTTAATTTCATTTTTTATTATTTATTACTATTATTATTCAAGCAACTTTCTTCACTGAATTGTTTTTTAAACTTTTCCACAATACCAAAAGTTTGATTAAAAAAATCATTACTTCTAATAAACTCTTCAATTTTTTTCATTTCATTTTCAATAATCTCAATATCATCTTTAAAATCTTTTTCATTTAACCACTTTTTTTTTTCACCTTTTCTATACAAACCAATTTGGCAAAAACCTTTATCATTAACAACTTTAGCAATACCATATTGTTTTCCTTTTAAAAACTGTCCTTCATACTTAGCATTATTTTTTTCAATATACATACCAAAACCTTCTCTTTTATCTTTAGAAAAATAACCTTTATAAATTCTTCCATCAGGCCAATTAAAAATTCCAATACCATCCATTTTACCATTTTTCCATTGACCACGATAAATTTTTCCGTTTCTCATAACGTAAATTCCAAAACCTTCAAATAAATTATTATTAAAATTACCTTCATAATATGAAGTATCAGGCCAAGAAATTTTCCCATAACCATTTTCAAATCCTTCTTTAAATTCTCCTATATAACGACATCCATCATTTAATATTAATTCACCTTTTCCATTATATTTACCATTTTCCCAATAACCAATATAAATTTCACTTTGACAAACATATTTTCCATGACCAAATATTTTATCTTTTAAAAATTCACCTTCGTAATAATCTCCATTTGATATTATTAATCTTCCTAATCCATCTGCTAAATTATTTTTAAACATACCTGAATATTTATTATTATTATTATATATTATTATACCATATCCTTCTCTTGTCCAATTTGGACTAAAGTAACCATTGTATTTATCACCATTTGAATATTTTAATTGATAATGTTTTAATTTATATGGATATGATTCTATATATTTTAATAATTCTTTTTCTTCTATTAAATATTCTCCTAATGAATTTTCTATTTTTTTTACTTGAGGTGTTATTGGAATTTCATCAAAATTTTCTATTATTTCTCCTGGGCGCATGTCTTCTGAAAAATCATTTTCTGGAGTTAAAAAATCATTTAATAATGTATTATTTTTATCCGTTTTATTATTTTCTTTATTGTTATTATCATCTTGTTTTGAGGGATTATTTGGAAATGGTGTATCGTTTGAATCATTTTGACAATTTTCATTTTTGGATTTTTTTTTTTTTATTTTTAATTTTTTCTTTTTTGATTTTATACTTGTTGTTTTTATTGCTTTTTCTGGTGTTATTTCTTCTTTTATCACAGGAGAATTTTTTGTTGCTGTATTTGGATTTATTGTTATCATATCTAAGTATTTTTCTCTACATTTAAATTTTCTATAAAAACTTTGAATTTTAATTACTTTATTTATTTCTTTATTATAATTGTAATCAGATAATTTGTCTAAATCCACTTCTTTATTTTTTGTAGTATTTCTTGAACAAAAACCATTTCCCATTTAATTATTTTTTTATAAAAAATTAAATGACATAATAAAAAATTAAAAAATGAATATTATAACATTCTCATATAATATATAAAAAAAAATTTTTGTACATAAATCAAAAATAATTTTATTTTTATTTTATTTTTTTATTTCTTTATTTTCTTAATTTAAATCCTTTAATTTTGAATGTTCAATATAATAAATAACATTAACATTATCATCATATCTTTCATTATTAACATTTTCATTTCCATTATTATCTTTTTCAATATCAACATTATCACTTTTAAATAATTTCCTAACTCTATTATTTTCATTAACTGGTTTTCTATTAACAGAAAAAATAGGTTCAAGATTTCTTTTTTTCAAATTCATATTAACTCTATCAAGCATATCAGAAAAGAAATCAATTTTGTAATTCATAATATATTTTTTCCTATTATCAAGTTCTTTATTTTCATATTTTGTTCTTTTACTATTATCAATATCTCTATTATCATTATTAAACATTTGTTCAACTAAATTACTAGTAGCAAAAACTTTTTCTTTATATCTTGGAAATAAATTCTTACTTGTTTTATGTTTTAAAACTCCTGCATTTCCACTCATAATTGTAAATGTATTATAATAACAATGAGGATCAAAAATTTCACTTATAACATCATTTGCTTTTTTCATTGCTTCAATTTTATTTTTATCATCTTTAAATAATAATTTAAATTTTCTACTAAAAATATTTTCTGCTTCAATTCTTATAATTATTATTAATAAAGGGAAAAAAATTTTAATATATAATCTTTTATTAATAAAACAATTTTGAGCCATTTGAATTTCTTTTAATAATTTAATATAAATACATTGTTTTGTTGATCTATCAATTTGAATTCTTCTAACTTGACCAAAAATAATCCAATATAATAAATTCATAGTTAATCCAACAATTCTATATACACATTGTGTTTGTAAATGTTTATAAATTGATATTAATTCTTGTTTTGTTCCTACTGATATTTTATAATGCATATTATCATTTGTAATATTTTTTCCTGTAAATTCTTCTTTATTTCCATCAATTGAAACTAAACCTTCAATAGGAAAATTATCTAATATATAATTTATATCTTTCATTATTACTTCAATTGGTGTTTCAATTGGTTTTGTTATTTCTTTTATTGTTTCTTTATCTAAATTTTCTACTCCTAATATTGGAAATTGATATTTATTATCATTTAATATATTTTTTTTATTTGATGATACTTTACTTATATTTAAAAATTTGCCTTTTGTATTAAAAATTCTATTATCACTTGAATTATCGTCATTATTTGGTAATATTATAAAATTCTTTCTTATATTTTCTATTGATAAATCAATATTCATTGCCATATTTGCAGAAGAATATAATTGTTTATCTAATATATCATCTCTTGCTTTTGCAAATAAATTATCAACCATTTCTTTATTATATATTAAATTATCAACATTTTTATCATTACTTTTTATTTTTTCAATTGGATCTTCTTTTAATTTTCTATTCTTAGCTTTTTTTGCATTTTTTTTCATTACTTCTTCAAAATCTTGATTAGATAAAAAATATTTTAATTTTTCTTTTGAATTTTCTTTATCTATATTATTATTATTATTTGGATAAATATGAATAACTTTTACTTGCTTATCACTTCCATAAACTTCAACGTTTTCAGTACTTAAATGAAAATCACAATGTTCAATTGGTTTTAATGATAATAATTTTTTAATATTTTCTTTTGAAGGAATATATTCCATTTTATTTAAGTATTGTTCAGCATATTCTATTTCTAAATCTCTTATGAAATTATCATCAATATCAGATTTATGAAATGTTGCTTTTAAATAAATTCTTATTTCGATTATTTTACTCATTTTTCTAAGAAACGGTGAAAAATTCTCCTTTATTAATTCAACATTATCCATTATTTCTTTTGAAGTTTTTTTTGATGGTGATTTTGAACTTGGATTAATACTTCTTGTTATAGGTGGGAGTTCCATTAAAACAAATTTATTTTTTATTTATTTATTTTATTTAATATATTAATATTTTGTTTTTTGAATTTTTTATTATTTAAACTTGTGGTTTATAAATTTATTATTTGTAATTATAATAATATATTATTAAATTTATATTTAAATTCATAATATATATTTATACTAAGGTTTACCAAAAAAACATCCTTGTGATGTAACAAATTTAGATAATGTATTTGATTTAAATCTCGTTTTAATATATTTTGGATAAAATTTTTTACAATGTAATGATGATGCTTCAATAAATAAATTATTATCTTCAATATTATTTATTGACTCTGCAACATAAAAATCTTCAATATCAATATCTTTAAAATTTATTTTATGTTTTAATAAATTTTGAAATTTAATTTTATTTTTCAAAAAAAGATAATTAAATCTTTCTTTTATTTTTGATTTATCTTTAATTGATTTATTTTCATGTAATAAAAAGTCATCATATAATTTACATAAATTAAATGATTTTCTTTGAATTAATTTATTTTGAAAATCATTATATATATTTTTAGCATCAGAAAAATTATTATCTTCATTTTTCTCTTTTAAAATATTATATGGAATTTTGTTAAATTTAATTTCTTCTCCTTTTTTTCTTTTATCAAAAAGTTCACCAAATAAAATACTTAATTTTCTCTCTTTTTCTTTTTTATTTGAAAAATAATTGTGAATTTTAGAAAAATTTTGTTTTGAATAATCAATTTCATTTTTTTCTTTATAAATACCATCATTAAGTAATCTTTGATTAATTTTAATAATTTCAGGAACTTTATTATATGATGATAAATAATCTTCTTTAGGTATATATTTAAGAAAAAAAGATTTATTCATTTTCTTTTTTTTATTTATTATCTTTTTCATATTATTTGATTTTGTTGAAGATAAAGCAATAGAACTTAAATTTGACTTTTCAAATTTATGCTTTATTTTTTTCAAAATTTTTAAATTTTCATCCTTCATTAATAAAGGAGAACTATAGTTTTTTGATATAATTCTGGAATTTATATTTGATGAAAATTTTCTTGATGAAATCTCAGATTTTAATAAAAGTTTTTTCCTATTTAAAAATAATTCTTTTAACGAAGGTAATTTTTTCATTATTCTCAATTACTAAATATTTAATTTGTTAATAATAAATTTTTTTAAATAATAATATAATAATTTAAAATCTATGTCTAAAATATAGGCCTGCCATTCTTCTAAAATAAAATAAAACTATAAGAACAGGTAAAAAAACAATAATAACAAAACAATAATGTTTATCATGAATCATAAATTGGATAATTTTTGGCATTTTTTTAATTTCTCTTTCATTCAATTTATTTAACTTACTAAATATTATCCAAAAAGACATTATAACAAAAAAGAAAAAACCAATAAATATAAAAATTATACCAATACAAACATCCTTTGGATCTTTATAATATTTATATTTTTCTTTAATATTTTCTCTATTATTTTCCATTTAAATAAAATAATCTTTAATTATACTTTTAATTTTTTTAATTAAAGAGTAAATTTAATATTAATTATACAAAATTATATATTAAAAGGAAAAAGATAAAATTATAAAAATTTATGTTAAAAAAACATAAATACCAAAATTTAAAAACACTTTCTTCGGACAAAAAAACAATAAAAAACATTCCATTTGTTTAAAGTAAAAATTAAAATTTTTATTTAAGATTTTTTCTTTTCTTCATTATCATTATTTTCTTCATTCATTTTTTTTCCAAAAAAAAGTAAATCAGTTAACTCATCAATATCAATAGAATCTTCATCAATATATTCTGCCATTTTTTCAATTAAAGTCATTAATCGTCTTTTCCTTCTTTCCATTGCAAATAATTCAATTTCTCTTGAAATTTCTGCAATTTCAATTAATAAATCATTTATTTCTTCAGTTTTTTTTAATTTTTGATTTATTGTAGAATTATTTTGATTTATTTGATTATTTTGATTTTTTTCTTTTTCTTTTTCTTTTTCTTGTTCTTTTTTTAACTCTAATAATTCTTTTTCTTGTTTTTTCATCATTGATGGAGAAACTAAAACCATATCATGTGTAAAACAATCTTCTAATAAATTCATTGTTAAATTATGTTTTATTTGTGCTGGAAATATAAATTTTGAACCTCTTTTTTTTTTAAGAAATTTAATTTTCTCTTTTTTTGTATTATTATTCTTTATCATTATTTCGATAATTTTATTAAAATAAAATTAGAATAAAACTACTTTAAAAAATTAACAATTATCAAATTATCAAATATTAATAAAAAAAAAAAATAAATTTAAAAAAAAAGAATAATTTTTTTTCAAAAATTTCGACCTAAATAACTAATAAAAATAACTAATTATTATATTTAAAAGATAATAAATGATAGGAATAGATATAGGTTCCTTAAACACAACAGTATCATTAGGTAAGCAAAATTCTTCAACATCAAAATTTCAATGTGAATTAATTCTTTCTGATACTTCATCTCGTTCATGTCCATCAATAATAACATATACAGAAACATTAAGATTAATAGGTGATCAAGCTTCTTTAGTATTAAGATCAAATATTCAAAGTTCATTTCATTATTTAAGTAGATTAATTGGAATTTTACCAAATTCAAATTTTGGAAAAAGAGAATTTAATGAATATATTTTATATAGTGGAAATTATAATCCACAAAATAATACTTTTAATTTTACTATTAATAATCAAAATTATTCTTTTTCACCTGATGAGATAATTGTAGGTTATTTAAATAAAGTTAAATATCAATATATTATTGAACAAAGAATTCAACCTATTATTTATGTTTTTTCAGTACCTGATTATTTTACTTGTCATCAAAAATTATCTTATTTAAATATTATTAGAGCTTGTGATATTAAAGATAATTTTCATTTAATTAATGATTCTACTGCTATAACTTTATATTTTGGATATAAAAAATTTAAAGATTATTTTATTGTTCATACTAATGCAAATAATAATCCAAATGCAGTTTCAGTTAATCCTACTATTACTAAATATATTATTTTTATTGATTCTGGTCATTCAAAAACAACTTTTGTATTATCTAAATTAAATTATAATTTATTTACTGTTTTAGATTGTTATACATTACCATTTTTTGGAGGAAGAGATTTTGATGCAGAAATATATAAATTTTGTGCTAAAAAATTTAATGAAAAAACAGGAATAAATATTTTAAATAATCAAAAAGTAAAATTAAGATTATTATCAACAATAACAAAAGCAAGAAAAGCATTAACAGTAAATCAAGATGCATCAATATCAATAGATTGTTTATATGATGATAATGATTTTTCATATATTTTAACAAGAAATGAATATGAACAAATAATAAGAGAGAAAGTAAATGAATTTAAAAATGCATTTTTAAATTTTTATAATAAGAGTTTAAAAACTTTTAAAGGAATAGAAATAACAAATGTTGAAATGGCAGGAGAATTAATGAGAACACCATCATTAGAAAAAATAGTAAAAGAAATAACAAAAGTTGAAATGTCAAAAACAATATTAACTGATGAATGTATTGCAATTGGTTGTTCATTATATGGTAGTTTATTACAAAATTGTTTTCCTATTCAAAATTTCCAAGGAATTTATCATTTGAATAATTATTCAATTTCATATTCTATTAATAATTCACAAAAACGAATTTTACTTTCTAATCAAGCAAATATTCCTTATTTTCCTGAAATTATTTTAGATTCTTCTTATTTTAATAATAATTTAATTATTATTGATTTTTTTCATAATCCTAATGAAGTACAATATTATCTTCCTTGTCAAACTGGTTTATTATTAGAATATGAAATTAATCCTAATGTTATTATGAAATTAAATGGTGGAATTAATAATCTTATTTTAGATATTATGATTGATAATAATGGAATGATATTTATTAAAAATTTAAAAAGTCAAGATAATAATAATAAATTTATTAATATTCCTTTAAACCAAAATGGTGCTATTACAATTTCAAAAAGAGAAATTTATCAAAATCCAAAAAATAGAATGAATTTAATTTTACAAATGAATAAAAAAGAAAATGAATTAATTAAAAGAGATGAAGATTTTAAATTATATTCTGCAAAAAGAAATCAATTAGAAGGAAGAGTTTATGATATTAAAAATAAAATTTCAGGAAAACCAATTTCAAATCAAAATTTTAATGGTAAACCATTATTTGAATTTATAAGTGATATTGAAAATAGATTAAATGATATTCAAAATCAAATTACTGATTTAACACAATTTCAAAATGTTATTGAACAAGTTTTTACTTTTATTACACCAAGTGGGATTATTGAGCCAAAAAAAGAATTAATGGAACAAATTTCTTATTATCAAAATAATATTTCTGAAGAATATTCAAAATTACTTTCTGGGCAAAATTGTAAATTTAATCAAAAACAAATTGAAGATATTTCAAATATGTTAGAACATTTTAAAACAAAAACAGGAATTGAAGATAATATTCAAAATTTAAGTGAATTAAAAAGAGAATTTATATCCGAATTAAAAAAATATTTCGATTAAAAAAATAAATAAAAAATTAAATATTAATTGAATTAACATAAATTAAACCTAATTAAACATTTTTTAAAAAAATTAAAAAAAAAAAAAAATTTCAAAAAATAAAAAAAGCACAAACTAACTTTTATAACAAAATAAAATAAAATATATCCAAAAAAAAAAAAAAAATTTATCTAATAACCCCATCAGTAATAGTAGTAGACATAATTTCTCCTCTATCAGTTTTCCAAACTAACTCTCCTTTATAAGTAGCAATTTTTTTATCATTAACAAATAAATCATTACAAACTTTATCCCAAGGGCAATTTTTATCACCAACAGGTTCTCTAGGTAAATCACCAATAAAGACTAAATCTCCAGGATTAGAACCTTCAGGAGGTCTTAAAGGTTCAACACTTTTTCCATCTTTACTTTCAGCACATAAAATCATACCATGACTCTTCCATCCTTTTAAATTTCTTGGTTTTAAATTACATATTACAAGTACTAATGAATCTTTTAAATCTTCTATTTTTACAAAATCTCTTAATCCTGATGCTATTGTTCTTATTTCACCATTTCCTATATCTATTTCTTCATTATATAATTTATCTCCTTGTTCATTTGGTACTATACTTACTACTTTTCCTACTCGAATATCTAGTTTTGACATTGGATGAATTTCGATTTTTACATTTTTTCCTTCTTTGTTTTTCTCTTTTTTCTTCTCTTTTTTATCATCTTCTTTTTCTTCTTTTTTTTCTTCTTTTTTTTCTTCTTTTATTCTTTTTGGTTCATCAAATTGATAAATAAATGGAATGTATGGTATTGAGAAACTTATTTTTAATTTTTTTATTGTATCTGATATTCCTCTTAAATTTTGTATGTGATTTCCCCATCTTATTACATTACAATATGTGTCTTTTTCTTTGTTTGATAAATTGTTTAATAAAGGAGAAACTAAAGAAAATGATAATATGTCTAATATTGTTAATGTCATTTGGTCATTTAGAAAAGTACAAGTTTCTAATTTTTTATTTAATTCTGGTAAAAATTTTGTTCCATCATATTTTAAATCATTTATTATATAATTCACTTCGGATTCTATTTTTTTCTTTTCTTCTTCTTCTTTTCCAAAAAATAAATCTTTTAATGAACTTTCATCTGCTATTTCTTTTGCTATTTCTATTTCATTTCCTGTTATTGGATTTTGTAATTTTGGTGATATTAATAAGGGAAGAGATTCTATTTTTAATGAATTTTGAGCAGTTTTATTTAATTTTACTATTTTTCCTAAATTCCTATCTTCTATATGTAAGTATCCTGCAAGTAATTCAATGAATCTACTTTTTGGACAATTTCCTTCTTCAAGAAATATTTCCATTTTTTATAATAAAAATAATTGAAATAAATAGATATATATTTATTTTAAAAAATAAATTATTCTTATTTATATAAAAATTAATTTCTTTATATTTAATTAGTTTAAAATTTTAAATAACAATTATAATTTAATTTATATTATATAGTATTATTTTTTATTCAAATTTAACGATATTATTTAAATCACAAATAATCATTGTAATATCATCATGAATATTTCTTAATTCTCTTCCTTCAGGAAGTTTCATCATTTCATCAAAAGATAAATAAGTATTTTCAGAAGCTAAATATAAAATTTTATATAATAAATTATATAAAATATTTTCATTTTTAGAATATTTATCATTTTTAATTTTTTCATAATCTTCAATTAAAGAAGCAACTCTAGAACTTTTAATAAAATCCCATAAACCGTCACTGCCTAAAATAATATATTTATCATTAGGATTTAAATTATAAATTTGTATTTCAGGTTCAGCATTAATATAAGGACCATTAAAATCAGGTAAATATTTATTAAATTCCTTATATTTTAAATGAAAATCACCTAAACTTCTTGTAGGTTGTAACATTCCTTTTACATAACAAGCTTTTGGTTCTTCTTCATAACATATATAAATATTTTTATCATTTGGAAATTTATTTTTTAAATATTCTTGTTCTTTCTTTTTTCTTGCATTAAAAACATTTGAAATTTTAGTTACTGAATATTTATCATATGTACTATTTTTAATACTAAACATTCTTGCTTTACTATCACCTAAATTAGCAATGTATAATTTATTATTTAAAATAATCATAATTAATGCACATGTTCCAATATTCATTTTTTCTGGTTTTACTTTCTTTAGATTTTCATATGACATTAATAAAAATTCTTTTTCTATTCTTTTAAAAGTTTCATTTAGACTTTTTTTTATTTTTTCACTTTCATTTTCATGTTCTGGAAAATTTAAATAAAATTCTATGAAATAATCATAAAAAACATTATTTGAATAATTTGATAAAAATGAACCTCCATGACCATCAAATATACTTAAGAAATAACCATTTAAATTCCTTAAAGTTAATTTTTTTATTGAATAAGTATCTTCTATTGGTTTATTTGCTCCAATTTGAAGACCAAATATTGTTTCATCTATTTTTGATGTGTTTATTTTTGAAAAGTATTTTTCTAATTTTTCATTACATGAAACAAAGTTTTGAATAAGATAAAAAATGAAATATAAAAAGTGTTTTATATTATATTTTATCATTTTTAAAAATATTTTTTTTTAAATTAAACACATAATATAAATATTAATTATTTTTTAAATAAAATATTATAAATTTAAAAAAATTTAATTTTAAAAAATATTTTATACATTAATAAATATATATACAAACTAAATGAAATCAAAATCAAAAGAAAAAGACAAAGAAAAAAAGCCAAAAACATTAAAAAAAAAGAAAAGTAAATCAACATTAAATGAAGATCAAAACGATAAATCAGAAGATAATACAATTCCTCCAATAATAACAAATGAAAATCCAGAAAAGGAAACTAATTCAATAATCCAAACACAAATAAATCCTTTATTAAATAATAATAATCCCTTAAATTATTACAATCAAATTCAATCAGATAATATAAATTCAAAAAATCAATTTTTAAATAATAACAATAATAACATTCCCCAAAAAGAAAAATGTGATGGATGTTATCAAGGAGATGCAATATGTTATTGTATAAATTGTAATAAATTATATTGTAAAATATGTGATGATCAAATTCATATTGTTCCTTCTAATAGAAATCATGAAAAAAAACCAATAAGTGATAATTCACATTTTAAAAAATTATGTTTTAATCATAATTCTCCATTAAAATACTTTTGTGAAACTTGTGAAGAACCAATTTGTCAAGAATGTCAAATTCTTGGTCCTCATAATGGAAAAATACATAAAATTATTAGTATTTATGATTCATTTAATAAAAAATATAATAATTTAAGTCAAATTATTAATAAGAATATTAAAAGTAAATATAATCAATCAATGAATCAATTACAATATTTAGATTATGTAAGTGAACAAGTTAAAAGTTATAAAAATAATATTGAAAGAGGAATTAGAAAAGATTATACTGAAATGTTAGATAATTTAAATTCTATTGAAGGAAAAAAATTAGCTGTTATTAATTATGATTCTGTTGTTTTACAAAAAGATATTAATATGATGCAAGAAATAATGAGTTATTTAAATGAAATGAATAATAATGAAAATACTGATTTAATTTCTTTTTTATTAAAATATAAACAAATAAATGAAATGGTAGAATATATTTTAGCAAAACCAATAAAAACAAAAATAGATATTACTTTAGATGATTTTCCAATTGAACAAGAAGAAAATAGGAAAAAATTAGAAAATTATAAAAAATTAGAAGAATTATGTAAATTTAAAGATGAAATTATTTGGAAATTATTAACAAATAATCAATATAATAAAGAATCAAATGAAATAAATGAAAAAACAAAAAATGAAATACAAGAATGGGCAAAATTAAGTGATAAATATGCATTAGAATTACAAAAATATAATTTAGTTTGTGATTTTTGTGGATGTTATTTAGATGAAAATGTTGTAAATTCTGGTTGTGAAAAAAATGATAAATCTGAAATTGATTATAATAATACTTATTTTTATGGGAGTATTTTACCTCCTGAAGATGTTTTAGGAAATGGAAGACATTATTTTGTAAGTCCGAGAAATGATGAAAATACTATTAAAACTAAGAATAATCCATTTGAAGAAAATCAAGGTCAGGATTAAATTTTTGTTTTAAAGGTTATTTAATTTTTTAAATAAATTCAATATTTTTTTTAATTATTTTAGTTTTTTTTAATTAAAAAAAATTAAATAAATACTTTATTTATTTATGTTTTTTTGTTAAATTTTTTTCATTAATATTAATAATTATTTGGACATTGATTTAAAAATTGATTATAATAATTATTTTCATTATTATTATTATAATTAGAATTTTGATTATAATTTGTATTTTGACAATTTTCATTTTGAATATTATTATTTTGAAGATTATTATTATCTGTATTATAAATAAAATTTTGTAAATTATGTTCATTATTATCATTATTATATGTATTACTAGTAGAATTAAATGAGTTTATAAAAGATTGAAAACATTGAAGATCTTGTAATCTCATATTATTTGTTTCTTTATTATTATTATTTGTTTCAAATTTTAATATTTGATTTTTGTCCCTAAATTGTCCAATTTTATTATTTTCTTTTTGAAAACCTTTTTTTTTCTTATCCATAATTTGTTTCCTAATTTCATAATCATTATCATAAACTCTATTTTTATGATAACTATTTAAAACTTTATTACTATAATTAATTCTTTTACTTAACCCACTTTTTTTAGAAGAATTACTTTTATTTTTAAAAAAATTATTTTTAATAACAGCTTTTTTAGAACTATCAGAATAACTTCCAAAAATTTTAGCAGGAATAATATCATTTCTTTTATCAGTAATTAAAGGTTGATGATAATTATTAATATAAGAAATTTCAGATTTATTATAAAAAGGATATTTACTATTATTAATTAAATCAATATTTTTTTCATTATATAAATTACATAAACTTTTCCTAGTTTCATCATTAGCTTCTTTAAAATTAACATTATCATAAATTTTCCTTTCTGAAATTTGAGGAATTGGTTTTGGTGGTTCTTCAATTTTATCTTCTTCTTCATTAATTTGATTTTTTATTTCTTTTATTTTATCATTTAATTTTTCTCTTCTTAATTCCATTATTCTATTTATTGTTAAATATTCTGCTAAATTGTGTTGTGTTCTCTCATATAAATTTATTTTTTGTCTTTTTGGTTTATATAATCTTGCCATTTCAATTTTATCATTTGGATTTCTTCTTAGTATTTCTGCAATTTCTTGACTTGCTTCTGATATATATGGATATTTTTTCACTTCTTTCATTTTCTTATTGTTTTCTTCTTTTATTATTTTTTCCATTTTTACTTTGTTTTCTTTATCTCTTCTTTCCCAATAAGGATTTGTTGAGAAAAAAGTAACCCTTTCTTCATTTGATTTTTGGATTTTTTCTTGGGTTTTGTTTATATTTTGAGACATTTTTTTATTTTATTGTTAAATATTTATTATTTAAAATATTATTTTAAAATTAAAATATTCAAATTTTAAATAAATAAAATTTAAATTAAAAAAATACTATCTAATACAAAATAAAAATAAAACATTGAAAAAATAATATGTAGAATAATAAAATATATTCGATAATAATAATTAATACCTTGAATCAAAAAATTATCTTAAAAGAAATAAACATACTAATTAAAAAATAAATAAAAGAAAAAATATTTAAAAGCTTAAATTTAAAATAAAATAATATTTTAAAAATTTATCTTAAAAATGGATTATACTCAACTTCTAAATACATCAACTCCTTTCGATGACACAAAACTTCAAATGTTAGATACAGTAACAAATACATTATATACAACTGTAAATAATAATGATGTAAGAATAATATAACTAAAATTTTTAGCGTCAAATAGCAAATGATATTTTAAATCAATTTCAACAATTACCAAATGCATATTCATATTGTGATTTTATATTATCAAAATCTCAATTAAATTTTACTAAGATTTTTGCTTTGGGAATTTTAGAAACTTTCATAAAACAAAAATGGAATTTATTAAATCAAAATGATAAAAATAGTTTAAGAAATTTTTTAGTAGATATTTTAATTTATAATGTAAATGATGATAAATTATTTGCTCAAAATTCATTTTTAATAAATAAACTAAATAATGTAATAGTTTTAATTGCAAAAAATGAATGGACATCAGGATGGCCAAATTTTATAAGTGAATTATGTACTTCAGGTAAAACAAGTCAAAATTTATGTGAAAATAATATGAAATTACTTCAATTATTAAGTGAAGAAATAAATGAATTTTGGAAAAGTTCATTAACAACAAAAAAAGCCCTTGAATTAAAATCAAAAATGCAAAATGAATTTGAACACGTATATTCTTTATGTCAATTTATTTTTAGTAATTCTCAAAATGTTAAACAGAGTTTATTAGTTGAAGCAGTTCAATTATATGCAGAATATACAACTTGGTTTCCTATTAATTATGTTTTTAATCAAAATATTATTGCAACTTTTTTAGAAAATATTAGAAAAATGCCATTTATTAGAAATGAAACTATAAAATGTATTGGACAATTATTCGCTTTTCATATTGAAAAATCTGATAATATGAATAATAATAATAATAATTCTTATTTTGCTATTAAAAATATGACTATTCAAATTTATAAATCTTTTATTGATGTTATGAGAGAAATTACTAATAAAATGGATTTTAGTGAAAGACATAAAACTATTGATAGATCTAAAATATCTGGTTTTGAAAAATTATGTTTAATATTTGAAAATAGTTTGATTAATTTTTTTAAAAATAATTTAAATTATATAGAAACATTTGATTTTGTAGAAGGAATGTCATCACCAAATAATTTTATTCAAACTTATTTAGAACCAATATCATTTGGTTTAGATTATTTAACTCAATTTCAATTAATTCAAAATGATGAAATATTTAAAGTAGCTTGTGATTTTTGGTATTGGTTTACAATAAAAATAGTATTTTTAAAAGAAATAGATATAGATCCCGATAAAGAAATTCCAAATTATCTTTATAATACAACATTAATGACTTATTTAATGTACACAAATGAATCATATTTATATAAACATTGTTATTTAAAGCACATTGATAAAGTAAGAAATACAATAGTAATAAGAATGAATAAACCATTAGAAGTAAAAATAGATATTGATGAAAATGGTGATTTAACAACCGATCCAACAACAAATACAGTATTTCAAAATTTACATGATACAATGAAAAATACATTAATTTATTTAACAAATTTAGATCCTTTAAAAACAGAAAGTTTACTAGAAAAAAAATTAAATGACTTATTAGATAATAGTAAAAATTTAAATCGTGTTTTACTAAATTCAGTTTCATGGTCAGCAGGATGTATAACAGGAGCAATGGAGGAAGATTTAGAAAAAAAATTTGTAGTATTAATAATAAGACTTTTATTAACATTATGTGAACAAGTAAAAGGAAAAGATAATAAAGCAGTTTGTGCATCAAATATAATGTATGTTTGTGGTCAATATCCTCGTTTTTTAAGTGCACATTGGAAATTTTTAAAAACAGTTGTTAAAAAATTATTTGAATTTATGCATGAACCTCATCCTGGTGTTCAAGATTTTGCTTGTGAAACTTTTTTAAAAATTTCTATGAAATGTGGTAATGAATTTGTTAAATGTAATGAAAATGATAGTGAACCTTATATTAATATTCTTGTTAGAAATGTTCAAAGTGATACTGATGATTTAGAAAGACATCAAAAATTAATGTTTTATGAAGCTTTAGGTAATATGATTAATCATGAAGTTGATAATCAAAGAAAGAATTATTTAATTAATCAATTAATGAGTAGTACTTATACTACTTGGAAACAATTATTTGATCAAGCTTCTATGAATTCTGATATTTTAAAAAATTCTGATGTGGCACAAACACTTGAATTAATTGTTAGAATTAATGAAAGAGTTTCTATTAGTACTAAAACTATTTATTGGACTTTTGGTTCTCAGTTATTTGATACTATGATTAAAACTTTTTATTTTTATTCTGATATTATTAATAATTCTTTTAATAATAATGAAAAGATAAATGTTTATACTAAAAGTTATATTTCTTTTAATAGAACTTTATTGAAATATTTTTGTACTGTTGTTTCATCAACTGATGATACTAATATAATTATGAATCAAATGTTACCTGGATTTGGTAAATTAATTGAAGTTTATGATAGTAGTCATCAAGATAATAGAGATCCAAATATTTTACTTTTATTTTCAAAAGTTCTTGAAAAATTAAAAAATACAGAATATAATTATATAGTATCAATATGGAATTATTTATGTATTTTCACATTAAATATGATTAAAAATGATTTTCAATCATTCCCAGAACACAGAATGAATTTTTTTATTTTACTAAAAAGTTTAATTACAAATGCATTTGATGCAATTTTCCAAGTTCAACAAAGTGGATTTAATAAAGATATAATTGATGCTATATCATGGGCAATAAGACACAATACTCCAAATATGAGTGAAACTGGTTTAGAAACAATGTTAATTTTACTTAATAATATATCAAAAACTAAAATAGTAAATGGAGTTGATATTGTAAATCCTTTTTATAAAGCATATTATTTTAATATATTTAATGATATTTTTGGTACTATGACTGATTCTTTTCATCAAAGTGGTTTAAAATTACAAGTTCAAATACTTCAAATTTTAATTCAAGTTGTTGAAAATAAAACTTTACAAGAAGGATTATTTCAAGAAGGAAGTCAAAATAAAGTTTTTGTTTTAAATAAAATTGCTTTTGAAATTAGTGAAGGTTTTAAACAATTAAATAAAAATCAAATTGAAGCTTTTTGTTTAGCTTTATTTAATAAAAGTTATGATTATCATAATTTTAAAGTTTTAATTAGAGACTTTTTAATTTCACTTAAATCTTTTAGTGGAGATAATGATGCTTTATATGCTGAAGAAATTAATAAAGAATTAGAAGAAGCTAAAAAAATTGAAGAAAGTAAAAAAAATTTTATACCTGGTATGACTCCAATTTATGATCAAGAAATGCAAACTAAATTTAGTTCTAATAATTATCAGGATAAGGATAATCAAATGAATTAATAAAAATAGATATTTTATATTTTAAATTTTTAAAAATTATATTTTTTTGAATGATTGTGTTTTAAATTTAAAAAAGTATTTTGTATTAAATATTATATTTAAACAAATTAAAAAAAAAGATTTTTATCATAAAATTATATAGAATAAAATTTAAAATAAAGAAAATTTAAAAATATAAAAAAATAGTTTAACTCTTTTAATTTAATCATTAATTTAATAATTTTTCTTAATGAAATATATAAACTATGTTATTATAACTAAATAAGCCAAATAAAAAATAATTTCCTCCAAAATTTAAACCAAATAAATATTAAATTTAAAGAATATTAAACTATAAAAAATATGGTAAAGTTAATAATTTATAATAATTTTTATAAATTGATTTTGGTTAACATTTATATTTTTTATTTTTTTTTCCACAATTAACAAGATGTTATATCAAAAAACATTCATATTAATTAAAAAAAAACAAAATTAAAAAAAAATAAAGAAAAAAAAAGAAAAACAAAATATGAATTATTGAGAAGAGGAAAAAAAAACAAATGGTAAAACAGGGATAAACAAATTATTAGGATATTTTTTATCATTTATCTTAACACATGACATTGAAAAATCTCTTGAATAATAATAAAATTTTGTTCTATCTTTTGTAATTTCAAGGCAATCTGTTGTTTTTTCTTTAAATCTTTTTTTATTTTGAAATAATATTTTTTGGGAATAATCTCCCTTTCTTTTTTTGTTTAGGAATTGTTCTTCAATATTCTAATAAAATTATATATTAAATAAATATTTTATACATTATTAAACATATTATTATTTCCTTTATTATGTATATCAGACAATATGTTATATACATTTTTAAAATTTTGAATATTTTGATTAGAAGTATCTTTAATCATTTATTTAAATTAAAATATTATTTTTGGTATTTATATTTAATTCTATTTATTTAATATTTTTTATTTGTGTTAAATTACAATTTTTGAAATAAATTAATAAAAATATTAATAATAAGTTGATTTTTAATTACATAAGAATAAAAAAAAATATAATTTGAGAATTAGTATATAATTTATCAAATAAAAAAAATAAATAAAAAAAAAATTTAATTCGAATTTAAAAAGTAAAAAAAAAAATGGAATCACCAGAGCCTGAAAAGTCAAAAAAAGAAACAACATATGAATTTGATACTCTTAAAATAGATGCAATAATAAAGGAGGAATCTCAATATAAAGAAACAGAATCATCATTACAAAGTACATTTATATTTTCAAATAAAGATGAAAAACAATCATCTGAAAATAATACAAAATATATTTCAGAAATAACTACAAATTCATTTAAATATATAGGATACCTTTCAGAAAATTTAACAAAAGAATTTTTTGGTTATTATAAATATGATAATAATGATGAATATTCTGGAGAATGGAAAAATGATTTTAAAGAAGGAAATGGAGTTTATTTATATTATAATGAAAAAGATAAAAATGAAGAAGAATTTTATTTTGGAAATTGGGATAAAGGAGAAAAAAATGGAAAAGGATTTTATTTTTGGAAACATTCAAATGAAGATGTAGGAATTGAAAAGTCTGATTATGATGTTATTTTTGGAATATTTGAAAAAAATGAATATAAAAATGGAATTTGTATTTCTAAATGTAAAAATGATTTTAGTATTTATGAAGGGAAATATTTAAATGAAAAAAAAAATGATGATGAAGCTTTTTTTTTTGAAAATGAAAAATGCTTTTTAGGAAAATTTGTTGATAATGAAATGATTGAAGGTAGAATTATTATTTTTAAAAATAAAGATGATATTAAAAATTCTTATTATTTTAATAAAACTAATGATGAAAAGAATCCTTATAATTTTGAATATAAAAAAATGAGTGATAAAGATGATTCTATTAAAGAAAGGAAAAAAAAATTTGAAAGTTTAAATTATGAAAGCAGATTACCTGAAATATTCAATTTTATGAAACAATTTATTAAAGATTCTTCTTCACTTAAAACAATGCAAGAGATAAAATTTAAAGATGAATCAATTGATAAATTTATTGAATATCTAAATTTTAATTAAAATAGTAATAAAATATTTAAATAATTTTTTTTTATTGAAAAAAAATGAATTTTGTAATATTATTTTTTTTATTTTAATTTATAAATATATTAAATTATAATGGAAATCTTTAAAAACCAAAAAAAAATTCAAATTCAGAAATATTCTTTGATAAAGATAAAAAATTTAGAAATAATAAAATTAAAAGAAAAATAGTAAGATAAGAAGAAGGAATAACAATAAAAAATGGGAAGAAGAAAATAATGATTGTAATATTATTAAAAAAAAAATTTAAATAAATATATTAAAATTATGAAAATAAAAAAATTATTGATTTACTTGTTCAATTTTGAAATATTATTATTAAATAAGATTTTTTTGGTGATCATAAAACATTTTTAAAGAATTTATAGATTATTGAGGATTATAAAGATAAAAAATATGAAAAAAATTGACATATTTAATTTAATATTGAAGAGTATCCTTAAATTAAGGGATTATTTTTGAAATTATAATTTCAAAAAATTATTAAAATTTGAATTAAAAAAAAATGATCTTGAAATAATATTTATTAATATATATCAAAACTTATTAAGTTATTAAGCATTTTTTAAAGTTTAAATTAAGTTTTTTATTCACCAATAAAAAAATACTTTTTAAAATATTTATTATAAATATATATACACAAATTATACTATTATCAAAAAAAACTCACTCATTACTTTCTTATTTATTTGAAGAATATTTATTTGCTCTTATTACTGATTCTTCTTTTTGAATTCCACATCTATTACAATTTTTTCTAAAAGAAAAATTTAAATTTCTACAATAAAAACAAATCCAATCTCCATCTCTTCCATTATAATTTCTTTTAACTACTTTTTTTTGCGGTACAAAATTTTTAGGAGTAAACGAATATTTCTTATTTATTAAAGGGATAAGTTCTTTTATTGTATTAGGATTAACAAAACTATCTTCAAAAGAATCATTTTTATATGATGAATTAATAATTGAAGTATCTGCAGTTTCATTATGATTTTTTGATTCATTTTCTGGAATTAATGCATCAATTGTATCAAGAAGATCTTTTGATAAACATTGTTGAAGAAATTTCCCATTTTGACTTTCTATTGGCTCTAAATTATCAAAAGTTTCTGGAATTTGATTGTTATATTTTCCAAGGTCGAAATATAATTTTGTATTGAAGATATCATCTTCTTTGAATTTTTTGTTGTTTAAATGATTACACATTTATATAAATTTAAATTTTTGGATAAGTGTTTTAAATATTTGTTTAAATTTAAAAAATAGAATATCAATTTATGAAATATAAAATAAAATTTAATATTAAATTTATATATTTTATTTTTAAAGTTTTTGATAACTTTATCATTAACTTAAATATTAATTAAAGTTTTAACTTTTTTTTAATTATTGAAAATAGGTAAATTTGAAGTTATATATTTCAAAATATTTGTTACAGATTTAATTAATAAAAAAAGAATAATTAAAATAACTCTTTTATATTTTCTCTATTATTTTCTAAAATTTATTTTATTTAAAAATAGTTTTTAAAAAATTAAAAATTACTATATAAATGTTATATCTCTTTTTCTTATTTATTAAGACACTATTTCATTTTTTTTTCATCAATAAATTTGATCAAATAAAAATATATTAATTAATTATAATATAAAAAAATATAACAGACTATTATTCTATTATTATTAATAAATAAGTTTTAAACAAGTGTAGAATTATTCTATTTAGAATATTCTTTTCAATATGAAAATAAATAAAAAATTCTAATTCTAGAACATAAAATTAACCAAAAAAATAATAAAAAATTTCTCAAATAATCATCAACAACAAAAACAAAATTTAAATTCAAATTTCTCAAAAAAACAAAAAAATAAAAAAATAATTAAATTTTCATATATATAAGAATGTGAAATTAAAATAAATTAGAAAATAAAAAATGAGTGAATCAGTAACAGCCTCCAATTCAACTATTAATCAATCAAAATCAAAAATTATACTTCCAGAAATAAATAGAACATCAGAATTAAATAATCTTTCCTTTCCAAATGACGCAGCAAATCCAATAAAAAGGGAAGAAAATATATCAAATTTATTGAAAGAATTTAATCTCGAAAGTTCAAAAATTGAATTTCAAATTATAAATTGTAATGAAAACTTTGCTGGAAATTATGATTATTATGTTACAGAAACTTTGAAAGGAATTTCAAAATTAAAGAAATTAAATTTTGAAAATGCTTTATTAGATAAAAATTTATATTTAAATATCAACAAAAATGAAATTTCTCGAAATATTATTTCTCAAAAAAAATTAGTTCTTTTAGATTTAGATGAAACTTTAATACATGCAGATTTTCAAGATGAATTTTTAAATGATGAAAATCATCCGTATGATAAAATAATTAAATTTACTTCTTCAGATAATAATGAAGAAGTTTCAGTTGGAATTTTTGTAAGAAATGGAATTAAAAATTTTTTAGAAGAAATATCAAAAGTTTTTGATATTGCAATTTTTACTGCTTCAACAAAAGATTACGCTGATGCTGTTATCAATTATTTAGATCCAAATAATGAATATATTAAATTTAGATTATATAGAAATTCATGTATTAAAGTTAATAATATAAATATTAAAGATTTAAGAATTCTTGGTATTGATTTAAAAAATGTAGTTTTAATTGATAATAATATGTATTCTTTTACTAACCAATTAAGTAATGGAATTTTAATTAATTCTTTTTATTATGATAAGAATGATAGTGATTTATATAGTGTTATGGGTTATTTGTTAACTTATATTGCTCCTGCTGATGATGTTAGAAAAATAAATGAAATGTTTTTTAATTTTAATGAAATTTTAAAACAATTAAATTAATTGTTTTGAAAAGTGATAATAGATTTCAATTTTATTAATAGAATGTATCTTTTTTTTTGAATTGAAGTATCATACTTCTTATTTAAATATGACTATTATTTAATTAAATTATATAGTTAATTTAAATTATAAAAAATATAAAAATAAAACTGTTTCTTTTTTAATTAATAAAAAATAAAAAAAAGTAAAAAAATAAAATTAATTTAAATAATAAATTAAATCTCATTAAATAATAGCAAAAATCAATTTAAAAAAATATTTAAAATATTAAATCAGGATATTCAATACTTATTTTCTCAACAAATAAACCAAAAAAAGAATTAGCCCAAGCAAACCAATCTCTAGTATAAGTATTAACATCATCAACATGATAAGATTCATGAATAAAACCACTATTTTTTCCACTTTCAACTAATAAATCTAAACATTCTTTAATTTCATTTTTATTGTTACTAGTTAATCCTCTCATAATAGTAAATAAAGGCCAAATAAAATTCCTTTGACCATGAGTTGATGATTCACCAGGACCAAATTTTCCTTTTATATAAAAAGGATTTTTTTCTGATAAAATTCTTTTTCTTGTATTTAAATAAATTTCATCATTATTAGAACAAAAATTAAAAAAAGGTAAAGAAATTAAATTTGGATATCCTGGTTCATCCATAAAATAAAAATTACCAAAACCATCAATTTCATGTACAAAATATTTTTCATTGTTATTTTCATGATCAATAAAAACACCATATTTAAAAATAGATTCTTTAACTTCTTTACAAATATTTTCTAATTTATTAAATAAATTTTCATTAATATTATTTTTTTCAATTAATTTAAATAATAATTCAATAACAGAAACTAATAAACAATTTTCAGGAATATTATAAGGAAAAATAGAACTATCATCACTATTTCTAAAAGAAGTTTTAATCATTCCACAAGTCTTACAAGGACTTCCTCTTCCTCTATTTAAACTATCATATGGATCTTTTATTATTCTTTGAAATAAATATTCTGGTCCTCCTTCTTTATCTTCGTCTTCAAATCCTCTTTTTTCTTTTTCTAATACAAAAATTATTTTATTTAATACTTCATAAAATTTATCATTTATTATTGATTTATCATTTGTAAATTCGATATATTTTAATATTGTAAATATTGGTAATGTTAAAGAATCTAATTCAAATTTTCTTTCCCATATTTTTTTATTCATTGCTTTTTCATATTTTCCATCTATTGTTTTTTTATATGTTAAATCATTTATCCAAGGTGATTCTAATTCAGTTTTATTAAATGCATTTGCATAAGGATCAATTAATATTGAATTTAATTGTCTATTAAACATTCCTTTTATCATATTTTTTAAATGTTCATCTTTTTTACAATGAGATAAATATGGATATATTTGAAAACAACTATCTCTTAACCACATTGCTTCTATATCTCCAGTTATTATAAAAGTGTCTTCTTTTTCTTTGTCATATTCTACTGTTGTGTCTAATGTATTTGGGTAACAATTTATAAATAGTTTTTTTAAATTTTCATCTTTTATTTTATTACTCATTTCTTCTATAAAAGAATCTATTTCTTTACTATGAAATAATCTTTTTTCATATTCTGGTCTTGAACCCAATTTTATTATTTTAATATTGTCTTCTTTTAATTTTTTAGTACAAGGGTTATTTTCATCATTATCATTTTCTGTACGTTCTCTTTTATTAGATAATAAATTATCTTTTGATTCCTTTTCTTTATTTAAATTTTTTTCTTCTTCTGTCATTTAATTTAAAACATATATAATATATAATAATACTTGCATAAAAAAATTAATATTTTTCATATAAATAATATATAAAATTTAAACTTTAAATTCATTTTTTAAATTGAAAAATGTTAAGACCGAAAACAAGTATATCACCAATAGCAAGAACATATTCAAATGCCTCTAAATTACGAAGAAATCTAAACAATACAACAACAATATCATCATTAAATAATGATTTATCAAGATATGATGATTTGATAAAAAAAGCAAGAGATACAATAAATAAATTCCAAACAGAAAACATGAGTAGATCTCGTAGTCGAGAAAAAATTTTTAACTCATCAGCAATTCAAAATATTGAAATTAGAGGTTCAAATTCAAATTATAGTATTTTTGGAGGAATTGGAAATTCATCTAATGATGATATTAAAATGGATATTTCAAATAATTCAAAAATGGAAAATGGTGTTGAAAATTATTATAAAAATATTATTACTCAAATGAAAAATGATTCAAATATTCAAAGTGAAAGAATGAAAAATTTAGAATGTCAAAATAAAAAAAATGAATTGGATTTAGTTGATAATGAAAGAGAAAGAGTTAATTTAGAAGATAAAGTTCAAATATTACAAACAAGATTAAATGAAACTAAAGCTTTATATGAAGATTTAAGAAGACAAAAAGAAAATTTAGAAAATAATTATGATCAATTAAGAATTGATTATAAAAATGATATGAAAAAAGCACAAATGAATTCACTTTCAAAAAATAAAGAAATTGAAGATGTTTTAACAAAAGAAAATGAAATGATAAAAAGTGAATTAAATAAGTTTATAAAAGAAAATATAAATTTAAAATTATCAGTTAAGAATTTAAAACAAGAAATGGGGAGTAAAGCAAATGATATAATAATATCTTTAAAAAATGAAAATAAAAGATTAAATTATCAATTAGAAAGTAAAAAAGAAAAAATACAACAATTAGAAGAAGAAAAAAATGAAATTTCACATATTAATTTAACTAATGATGATAATATTCAAGATTTAAAACAACAAATTAATACAATTAAAAGAGAAATAAAAGATGAAAAAGAAAAAAATAATAAATTGAAAGATGATTATAATTTATTATTTGAAGAAAATTCACTTCTAAAACAAGAAATTATTCAATTAAGAGAAAATGAAAATAAATTTACAACTCAAAGTGATTATCTTAGTTCAGAAGGAGAAATTGTTGATGTAAATAAATTTAATGATTTACAAAAAAAATATTCAAATTTACTTTTAGAGAATCAAGGATTAAAAAAAAAAAAAGAAGAATTTCAAAATTTAATAAATAAAAATAA
>JAEEGK010005246.1_pt1 | contig 31336 bp, 28 predicted proteins | sample 8958771 | NCBI WGS metagenome assembly JAEEGK01 (sample SAMN16246547, study PRJNA631951) | gut metagenome | biome: gut microbiome; feature: rumen; material: SC-attached | host: Bos | place: Iran: Karaj | collected 2018-10
AAAAAATAATTTCCTCTTAAAATTTATTAATAAAAAATAACAAATTTATTTATTGATCATAGCATCTATGACTCATGCATTTTCTTCCTTTTTTACAATGATGGAACCAATCACATTTATTTCCTTCTTTTTTAGATTTATCCCAACCAATTTGATTATCTTTAGTTCCTTTTAATGAACATCTATAATCTTTACATTGATTTTTTCCACAACAATATGATGTAAAATCACAATCTCCTCCATATTGAATACATTTTGTTTGAGATTTAAGTGCTTTTGAATATGCAATTGTAAAAAGAACTAATGATATAATTATGAAAAGATTTTTCATTTTTTTTATTTTTTTTTTAAAGTTATTTTATATATTTTTTATTTTTCAATGTTCTCGTTTTATTTTTAATTTTTTTTTTTGATTAAATTTATAAAATTTTAATGATAAATAATTAAAAAATAATTAAAAATAATTTTTAAACATATTTTATATTTTATAAAAATGTCAACATCAAATGAGGAAAAACAAATATTATCATCAGAACTGGAGAAACCAAAATATGATTCCAATTTAAAAATTGAAGAAAACACAAATGAAACTGAAGAAATAAATACTAACAAAGAAAAAGAAATAAATTTTCCTATAGAAGAACTAGAGAAAAAATTAGAAAAAGAGGAGAAGAATACAGAAGAAGAAAATATAGAAATGAAAAAAAATATAGAATTAAACAATAATAAAGTATCATATATAGAACAAGTAATAAAAAAAAATTTTATGCCAGCAATATTATTATTAGAAAAAGGAGTGATAGAAGTAAATTCAATAATCCCAAATTTAAACGATAGTTTACTTCACTTATCTGTTAGTTTTGGATATTATAATGTAACAAGATGTTTAATAGAAAAATTTAAAGGAGATCCAAATATAAAAAATAAAATGGGAAGTACTCCTCTTCATTTAGTTTGTTCAAATCCTACAAAAGATATTGCTATATTAATATATTTATTAACTAGAGAAAATATTAAAATTAATGAACAAGATAATTTTGGTATGACTCCTATTTTTTATAGTGTTATTAATAATTTTGAAGATGCTTTTTTATTATTAATTTCTAAAGGGGTTGATTTAACTCAAACTGATATTCATGGAAATAATTTAATGTATTATTCTATTTTAAGTGGAAATTTATTTATTTTTAAATTTTTAGAAAAACATTGTAATCAAATAAGTTTAATTTCTTATAATATTAATTCAAAAGGAGAAACATTTAGTGATATTTCTATTCAATATGGTAATCATAAAATAATTCAGAAAATTCTTCAAATTTATCATCAAAAAATCAGTATTGAATCTCTTGTTAATTGTTGTAATAGTATTAAACTTTATAAATTGTATTCAAAAGATATTTATGAAAATTTAAATATTTGCTATTTTTATAAATTAAGAAAATATAAAAATCTTTTATATGGATTTCTCCCTTTTTTAAATGTTTTTTTCGGAAAAATTGGAGAAAAAATTTCTATTGATTCAAATTCATTTTCTAAATTAAGTGAAGAAAATGCTCCTAATAATAATAAAATATTTTTTGTTAATGTTCTTGATAATATTTATTTATATTTATTTTTTATTATTTCAGATTATAATTTATTATATTATACATCTTCATTTTATTTAATGATTTGTTTTTACTCTGAATATTTATTTATTCAAAATAATGAAAATGGATTTAATCAATTTTTAAATATTTTAGTTTCATTTTTATTGATGTTTTTCATTATCATAATACAATATTTTAAAAATGATAAAGAAGTGTTTATTGAAGAAAGATATAATTTAAATGATGTTGAAAATAATTTTTTACATCAATATATATTAGTTAATGACCCTTTAAAAGTTCATTTATTACCATCTTCAAAAAATAATATTTGTGAAATATGTCTTAGAATAAAAGATAAATATACTTTTCATTGTATAAAATGTGATAAATGTGTTAAAAATTATTATTTTCATAGTTATATTTATAATTTTTGTATTCACAGAAAAAATGTTTGGTATTATAATATGACATTATTATTTTTATCTCTTCATTTATTTATGATCGGTAATAATACAGAAAATATTTTCATAAAATTAATTTTATATTTTTTTATAATATTTATTTTTGGGAAAATTTTTTCAATTATTATATGTATAGGTTCAAATACACCATATAAAATTGCTTATAGTGAAGAAGAAGAATATTTAGAAGATCATATAGAAGTAAGAAATAGAAATTACGCTCCTGCTTTAAAAATGAATACAATTTCTTTTGTTGACTTTATTAAAAACTTATTTATATATTAAATTAAATATTTAATATATTTAAAAAAAATTATTTAATAATATTTTAAATACTATCCTCATCCCCTGAAATAGGATTATAATTATTAATTTTAATTTCTTTCAAAAAATTTTTTTCTTCAACTTTTTCATTTTCATTATTTATAATTAAAACTCTAATAATTGTTAAAGGACCAAACATAAGAAAACCAATAATAAAAGGATAAAGTATATTTATTATAAAATAAAGATTTTTTATTCTTAATGACCAAATATTAAAAAAATAAATAAAAAGAGAAATAATGTATAAATTTATTCTAAAAAGAAGTGATTTATTTTGAATATTATTTAAAAAAGCTAAAAAAGAATAATTATTCATATTTTCTAAAATACTTTCACAAAAAATTTTTCCATAAAAAGAGCCAATAATACCAAAAATCCTTAATACCTTTGAAATTGATTTTTCAGAAAAATCTTGATTAAATTGTTTTACACATCCAATTTCAATTCCTATATCTCTTATTGTTTCAATTTCTCTTTCATTATATGTTATTTTTTGTAATATTAAAGCAAATAATAAATAAATTATAAAAAATAAAGTTCTACTTAATCCCAAATCAAAATAATATTTAAAAGTTTTATTATTTAAATCTTCTTCTTCTTCTTCTTTTTCAAAAAAATGATAAAAAAAATATATATATATTATAATAGCAAGAAATACACCAAATAAAATTTGATCAAAACTATTTAAAGCTAATAAAAGTTGATAAAAGGAAAAAAGTAATAAAATAAAGAAAGTTATTATGATTGAAATAATTTTAACATATTTATTATCATGATTAATAATAATTATATGACATAAAGAAAAAAAAAAGCTAAAACATATTCCACTTTTTGAACTTGGATTTCCATATCCACTTTTACATTTTATTATAAAACTTCTATATTTCCAAAAAGGTCTTTGTGAATGAAATATAATTTTTAATAAATTTAAAAAGGATTTTGTAAAGAAAAAAACATTAAATATTTTATATGAATATTGAATTGGATAAAATAAATATATAAATAATATTATTGAAATTAATATTCTTTCTTTAGCAAAAAATGAAAAAAATAAAAAATTATTTGATTGTTCTTTTGATATCTTTGATTGAAGATATTTGATTAATATTTCATTTTTATTAAATAAATAAGAGTTAGTAAATAAATCAATAATAATTCCTATAATTATTATTCCAGAAATTATTTGAGTTTTCATATTAACAAAATTTTTGAATTCCTTTTTTATCATTTTTATTTTATTTAAATAAATGGAATAAATATAAAAATTAAATTTAATGTTCTCTAGGCATGAAACAGAAACATCAATAATTTGAATATATCTGCGATTAAATAGAGATTTTATTTATGATGCTTTTTTATTTTATATATACTTCTTCATATTTCGCACAAAACGTGAAAAAAATGAAATAAATATATAATTAATTAAATAATATGCATCATTAAGTCAGAAACAAATTAATTATTAATATATAAATTTAATGTTTTATTTATGGTTTATAATTATTAAATTTTCAATTAATAATATAATAACTCTTTAAATGATATAAATTTTTTATTTTATCAACCTGAGTAACAAATGAACATTTAAAACATTTATTAAAGTAATAAAAATTAAATATAAATATTATAAAAAAATAATGAAAATTGTAATCCTAATCAATATCTTCCTTCTCTTAATAAAAATAAAAGGATTAAAAGAGGATATAATAGATATATCATCACATTATTCTCCTCCAAAACCAAACAATGAAACTTATTTTTTTATTCCAATAATAGGAACAAATGATCTTCATGGAAAAATATTTCCAGTTCGATTTAAAAAGCCAGAAAAAGTAGATGAAGAATTAGATTATTATTTGCATGGAGGTGCAGAATTTATTTATGCATATTCACAAATATTAAGAGAAGAATGGGGTGAAGATAGAGTATTATGGTTAGATGCTGGTGATCAATTTCAAGGAGGAAAAGAATTTGTTGATACAAATGGTAGTATAATCAGTACTTTTTATAATTATTCGAAAATTGATGCTATGGCTTTAGGAAATCATGAATTCGATTTTGGTATTGATTACTTAAAATCTTTTATTAAAAATTCAACTTATCCTTATTTAATTGCAAATGTTTATAATACTACAAGTAAAAAATACATTTATGAAGAATGGGAAAATGTAAGAAAAAGTATGGTAAAGAGAATAAAAGTTGAAGATGACAAAGAAATAAAAATAGGAATTATTGGATTAGCAACTGTAAATACTCCAACAACAACAAGTGGTAGTCCAAAAGAATTTGAATATCAAAGTTATAAAAAAATAATAGAAGAAGAAGCAAAAATTTTAAGAGAAAATGAAGGAGTAGATGCAGTATTATTATTAAGTCATTTAGGACCAATATGTAAAGGTGAATCTGACAAATATGATAAATTTTATATAGATTTAAGAAACAGTCAAAGTAAGGATACAACATGTGATGAAACACAAGAAATAAATGTTTTATTAAATACATTAGAAAATGATACAATAGATGCCATTATTGCAGGACATACACATGATTTAGTTCATCATTGGATTAATAATGTTCCTGTTATTCAAAGTACTGGAAATCAATATTCAAATATTTTATATTTACCATTTATAAAAAAAAATGATAAATATATATTAGATAAAAAAGAAATTGTTATTGAAGGTCCTTTACCTTCATGTGAAAAAGTTTTTAAAAATTCTTTAAGATGTGATTATGTACAAAAAGGAGATTTAACAAAAGGAAATTTAACTGAATATTCATTTCATAATAAAGTAATTAAAATGGATGAAAGTTTGAAAAAATCATTTGATGAAGAAAGAAGTATAATAGAGGAGGAATTGGATGATACAATAGTAGAAAGTGAAATTTTTTTAGAAACTAATAGTGATAAAGAAACTTCTTTAGCTAATATGGTAGTAGATATAGGAAGAAGAATAAGTGGAGCTGATTTTGCTTTTTATAATTTAGGAGGTTATAGAACCAGTTGGTATCCTGGTTCCATAAATGCAATTGATCTTTTTTTAATGTTTCCTTTTGAAAATTATTATGTTTCTTTTGATATGAGTGGACAAGAAGTTTTGAGAATGTTAAAAAGTATAAATAGATATAATATTTATCCTTCAAGTGGTTTAATGCAAGTTTATAAGAAATCTGGAAAACAAAATATTTTAGTTGATGCTAAAATTTATGATGGATTATATGAAACTAACATTGAACCTTATAAAACTTATAGAGTTTGTGTTAATGATTTTCTATTTCAAGGAGGAAGTCAATTTAAGCGAGTTAGAGAATGGTATAAACCTAAAAATCCTTTAAACTATGATTCTGTCAGAAAGTTGGTTACTGAATACCTTAGAGAAATGCAAATTATTAAAGAAGATTCTTTTTATGATGTAAACCATCCCAGATATAGATATATAGAATAAAATGTTTTGATTAAAAAGAAATATTGTTTTATTAATATCTTTAGTTTTTTATTTAATTTAAATTTTGTTGTTTTTTTTCAATAAATAAAACTTTTAAATTGACTTAATTAATCAATGAAAAAATAAAAAATTTTATAAAGATAAGGTATAATATTGAAAGATATTATTGAAACAAATATTATACAGTTTAATACAAAAATATTTTAATTCATTATTAATGATATATATAAATTAATAAATATATAATTTAATTTAAGAACAAAAAATAAATATAAATATATGTCTCTTTCTAACTTAAATTCTATAAATAAGCATAATTCCTTTGGAAAAATAATAATAAGAAGTAAAAGTACCTTAGGACCTATATTAACTAAAAGACAACAATTATTTGGTAAATATAAACCAGTAAAGAAATTTCACAAATTTACAAATTTAATAGTAAGTAATTCAGGAGTAAATCCAGAATCAACATTTATACATTTTTCCCAAAGTGATATTCATAAGCCATATATAAAACAAAAATATATAATTGAAGAAGATAAATTTATTCCTAATAATCCTCCAAAATGGACTTTAGGTTGTACTTATAAATGTAATGAACAAAATTTATTACCAAAAAAAGATCAATTTAAAATATATAATTATTCAAAAAAAACAGAAAATAATAATCCAATTGATATAGAAAATAAATTAAATAATAATAATCAAAAAAGATATTTTCCTTTTTTAGAAATGAAAAAAAAATTTGGTTTACATTCTGAAAGCAAAGAATGGTCACCTCGTATTTATAATAGTATTAGTACATGTAATAAAAGTGCCGTTGATTATAATATAATAACAAATGAATGTAATAATAATAATCATAAATATGAATTATCAGAAATGATAAAAAATAAAAGAAAAAAAGGAATTGCAGAATTTGGAGATTATTTAAGACCTTCTCATCCTAATTTTAGAAAAGAATATAAGCAATTATTAGATAATAATAATAATATTTTTAAAAGATATAATGGAATTTTTAGCTTAATGTATGATTCTGCTGCAAAAAATGGAAATATATATAAACCTTTTAAAAGAGGAAATACACATGCAATATAAAAAAAAATTAATATTAAATTTATCTTCACAAATAATAATATTATATTATAAACAATGGTATAATGAAAACTTTTAAAATTTATAAATCAAAATTAAAAAAATTAAAGGATATAAAATCAAAAAAATTGATTAAACCACCAAAAAAAATATAACCATTAAAGTTGTTTTTCAAAACTTTCTTCAATATTCCCTTCAACCCATTTAATCCTTTTTCCATTATCCCAAATTCCATCTTTCCACTCTTTAGTTTTAGGATTGAAAAATTTTCCTTTACCATTTTGTTTTCCTTTTTTCCAATTACCTTTATAAATTCTTCCATCATTCCACATAAATTTTCCATATCCATCTTTTTTATCATTTTTATATTCTCCAATATAAACTCTTCCATCAGGCCATTTAAAAGTTCCTTTTCCTTCCATTTTATTATTAACCCAATCTCCTTCATAAATTTTATTATCTTTCCATTTATAAGTACCTTTCCCATTAATATTTCCATTTTTAAAATCACCATCATAAACAGAACCATCACCCCAATTAAAAACACCTTTCCCACTTTTAACTCCATTTTCATAATTCCCTTCATACTTACTTCCATTAGGCCATATTTCTATACCATAACCATGTTGATTATCTTCTTTCCATCCTCCTTCATATTTAGCACCATCAACATGACAATAAATACCATTTCCATCTGCTTTATCATCTTTCCAATCACCTTCATAATAATCCCCATCATTATGTTTTAATTTACCTTTCCCATTCGCTTTATTATTTCTCCATAAACCACTGTATTTATTCCCATTTGACCATACTTGTATTCCTCGACCATGACGTTGGTTTGTTGATGGATCCCACTCACCAAAGAACACAGATCCATTTTCAGATTCTATAAGAGGACGAATTGATACATTTATACCGTCATTTAAAGGAGGATATTCATTCAAGACTTTATTTAATTCTTCTTGAGGAATTTTATTTAATAATTCTCTATTTTGTATCTCACTAGTTGTATTATTTTCTTGACTTTTATTATTTTCATTTATTATGTTATCATTATTTTTCAATTTCCCACTTCTTACTTTTTCTTGACCATTCAAAATTACTTGGTCATTGACTTGAGATGTAAAGTTAATTTCTAATTCATTTGCATTTTCTTTTGAAAAAGATGAATTATAACTGTGAACTGGGTTTTTATTTTTTTGTAATTTCCTATATGATTTACGTGTTGATATTCCACGAATTCTACTTTGGATTTTTATTAAAGAATTTAGTAATTTTGGGTCTTCTCTAAAATGTTCACCTAATATTTTTAAATTTGATATAAATATGTTTTTAGTTACTCAGATCATTTGATATTTTTGGACTTGTTTCTATTTCGCTATTTGGAGTTACTGGGCGTAAACAACATACTCCCATTTTTAATTATTTTTTCAGATTATTTTTTTTAATTATCTTATTTTTTTTAAGGAAATTTTTTTCACAATTCATTAATGAAAATGTCGGTACAAAAAGAAAAAAAAAGATTTATAAAACCTAAAATGCATTTAAAAAGTAAGGAAACAATTTTAAAAATTATTCCAAATGGTTATTCTGGAAATAATAATGATAAATTAAATAATAATAATAAGAATAATAAAAGTTTTATTAAAGAAAATAAAATAAATCGTCCACCAAAAAAATTTATTTTACTTAATTCTAATCCAACTTATCCTAATATAAAAAGAATAGATACAAATAATTTTTTAGATGAAATTAAAAGAAGAAAAAAAGAAATTTTTTCATTTAATGAAGAGATAGAAAAGAAGAAAATAGAAGAAAATTCTAGAATTGAAGAATCAAAGAAAATAATATTTAATATAAAACACTTTGATTTTTTATTTCCAAAAAGAGAATATGAAAGTGAAAAATTAAATTTAACAGAAATAAATCCAACATATAATTTAATGAAAAATTTAGAAAAAGAGAAAAAAGAAGAAACATTAATTCATTGTCGAAATGTATCAGAAGTAAATTTATCAGCAATATATGGACCATCAATAAGCCAAAATTTAAATAATAGTTATTTTAATTCTTTTAGAATAAATTCTCATTTATTAGATAATAATAATTCATATATTGATAGTGATTATGAAAGACCTTCTTCTCAAAGACATAATAATTTCTTAAGTCATTATACAAATTTTTCAGATAATAAAAGAAATAAAACTGTTGGAGTCAGAAATAATATTTATAGTAATAATGTTAGTTATTATAGTAATTATAATAATATAAGTACTTCATCTTATGCTTTTAATAATAATTCTCTAAATGAAAGTTATACTTCTTCAATTAGTTATATTAGTAAAGGTGGAAAACCATTTACTTTAAATAATTTTTATTTTATTTCTAATGATGATGATTTTGAAAAAAATAATATTAAAATTTTTTCTGAAGAACATGTTGAATCATTTAAAAATTGGAAAATTTCAAATGAAACAAAATTATTATGGCCTGATGTTTTACATCATTTTGAAAGAATGAAAATATATGAAAAATATGAAATTAATGATGAAATAGATATAAATAATCATTCAATTGAAAGTGAAAAAAATATTTTTAAAGAAGATGAAATATCAATAATTAAAGAAATAGAATTTAAAATTCCTTTCGAAGAACATTATACTGAAAAAAGATTAGAAACATTAAATAGTGAAGTTAATGAAATTAGATTAGATATTAATGATGAAGAATCTTCAATAAAACCTAAAAATGAAGTAAAAGAAAATCTAAATGAATTAATAGAAACTAATCAATCACTTTTTTTTGGAGTTGAAATTGAAAAAAATAATTTTGATTATCAAAAAATTGGTTCTTCAGGAACATTTAATTTTAGATTATCAATAATGGATATTAAAAATTCTAATGATTTAATAGAAGAAAATGAATTAAAATTTAATGAAGAAAATGAGAAAAATAATGTTTTTACTTCTTTTGGAAGAAATGATAATGGAATTGAAGTTGATAAACCTGATAAAGAATTAAATAATTTAAGAAGTAATTTAGAACATTTAATTTCAGAATCAAATCAAGAAAATATTAATAATATTGAAAATAATAAAGATAAAAATAATATTAATGATGATGATAAAAAAATTAATTCTGATGAAGAATTAAATGATTGGTTAGATTTATCTTCTGATGAAAGTGATGAAAATTATCCAAATTTTATTAAATATATTTCTGATAATAATAAAGATATTATTAGAAGTGATTTAATAGAATTACTTAATATAATTGAAGTAGAAAATTTTTCAGAATTAAAAAAAAGAATTTATATTTTATTATATCATCAACCTCCAAATCAAGAAAAATTCATAGATATAATTTTTGAAAGAGGAATTAAAGAATTTTTTTTTCAACCATTATATGCTAAATTATGTAAAGAATTAGATAAAACTTTAGCAAACAAAAAAGATAAAGCAAAAACTCCTTTAAGAATAAGAATAATAGATAATACAAAGAAATATTTTAAAAATTTAAAAAATACAATAGAAGATAGAAATCAAACAATTGGAATAATATCATTTATAGGAGAATTAATAAATATTCAAATGGTTTCTAAAAAAGCTGGAATTCAATGTATGAGAAATATAATTGAAGAATTAAATAATATTTCTAATAAAATTTCTCATAAAGTTTATGAAATATATATTGAAGGTTTAATCATTATGTTAAATATTTTTGCCACTGCTTGTAGATATTATCAAAAAGATAGAATTAGAGAAGATGATATGAGTATATTGAATAATGAAATTAAAAAAGTTTTAGATTTTTTAATTAGAATACAAAATGAAGATAATTTCAATAAAATAAATCCTATATTAAAATATAAAGTTATAAATGTTATAGAAAAATCAAAAAGAAAATGGATTCCATATATTTTTGAAATAGAAAAACAAATTCCAATACAAAATATAAAAAATGAAATTATACCAGAAGATATAAATACATCATTATCAAATAATATGAGTATAGCAAGTATAGAAATAAAAAGTCCAATAGCAAAAATTTCTAAAAGTAATATAAATGAATCAGATGAAAGTAAAAATAGTATAAATAGAGGATTACATTCAACTAAAAATAAAAATAAAATACCTAGAAAAGTAAAATCAATAGAAAAAATAATTCCATCAGAAATAATATATAATGATTTATTAAAATTTGAAAAATATATTTCAAATGGAAATGATCCTAATACTTATGTTTGGGAAGATATAGAAAGAAAAAATAAAAAGAAAAAAATATCATTTATGAAAATATTAGAAGCATATATACAAGCTTCTAAAAAATTTTTAAATGAACAAAAAGAAAAATATTTTATTGATGAATATATTAGAATTATTCTTGATTATTATTGTCATTATATTAGAAATGAATCAATTATTGAAAATATTATGAAAAAAATTGCTGATATTCCTTATGATTATAATCATCAAGAAAATAAATTTTTATATGATGTTTGGGAAAGTATTATTTTTTATTTGATTGAAAATAAAGTTTTAGTGATGAAAGATTTTAATAGATTTTGTAGATTTAGAGATATTAATTATAAAAAAAATATGCTTATTTTATTAGATGATGTTGCTAATTTTGATAATGAAAAAAGAAAATTTTATTTAAGAGAATTAAGAAATATTAAATTTGTTAAAGAAAATTTAGATATTGCTCCTGAAGATTTAATTCCTAAAATGTCATCTAAAATTTAATTTATTGTTTTTAATAGTTAACTATAATTTATTATTTTAGAAATAAAAAATTATTATTGTTTTGATAAAAATATAAAAAATAATTCATAAATTTATAAATGAATATAAATGATAAAAAATATCAAAAAAATTTAGATTATTATATTATGGATATAAGTGCTTTTGAACAACCAATAATATCAAGAGAAGATACTTCTTATTTTTCTATGAATTTTATAAATCAAAAAGATAATGCTTTGAAACCTATTTTTTTAGATGAATCTTTTGAAGAAAATTTAACCATTCAATCTGAAGAAAATAATTTACTTTCTGATTTAAATCAAATAATTGATAATAATTTATTTCTTATCAAATATTCTTCAGGAAATAATAACATTCATATTAATTTAAATGTAAATAAATAATTATAAAGTTTAATCAAGTTTTGTATTTAGTTTTTATTTTAAAAATAATTAAAGAATTATTTCTATTATATATAAAAATTTAATGTTAATTATATTGTTTTATTTTTAAATTACAAAATAATTTTTTAGAATTATTTTCTTAAATGGAGGAATCAGAAGATGAACAAAATAAATTTATAGAAGAATATAATGAAGAAGAAGAAGCTTCTTTTATTGATGATTATGATTCAAATTTTAGAAATACTTTAATTCAACATGTTTTATATTTTTCATATCATTCTAAAATATATTCTTCAATTAAATTTATAATAGGGTTAATTTTTATATTAGGACCTTTTATATCATTTTTAATATTAATTACAAAAAAAGAATATAGATATATTATTTTAGGGTTTTTTATTTCATTTACTTTAATTTCTGGATTTTTAATTTTATTATTAGTTTTTAAATTAGGAGATGATATTAATATTTATGGTTTAATGCTTTGTAGTTGGGAAAGATTAAATATTTGTAAAATTATTGATTATATATTATATTTTTCTTTTATAATTGTTTTTTTCTCAATATTAGAACAATTTTTGTTTGATTTACCTTTATTGAAAGGAACAGTGATTCAAGTTCTTGAAAAAGATGAAAATAGTAAAATATTAAATGAAGGTTCTTTTATTTTTAGAATACTATTCATTTTTTTTTTTTGGGATGTAAATAATAATTCAATTGGATATTTTGAATTTGATGAATCTTTTTCATTTTTTAGAGATAAATTCAAATTCATTTGTATTTCATTTATTTTGATTTATAGTTATAAATTATTAATATCAATTCTTTTTAAAATAAAAAGATTTTGGTATCATTTTATAATTTCAATTTGTGGTTTATTTGAATGCTTTTTTTTTTTATTTTACCCATTTGATAATGAAAATGAAATATATCATCAAAATGAAATTTATTTTGTAAAAAAGAATGGATTAATTTTAATAGAACTTTTACCTATATTTATTATGATATTAACATATATTTTTTTAGGTTTGAAAGACACATTAGGAAAATATAGAAAAAAAGGTTTTTTCTTAAATAAAGCATTAAAAACAGATAAAATTACTTTTTATTTATCATTAATTTCATTTTCTTGTATAATAATTGGTTATTCAGGATTAATAGGAATAATTCTATATTTATCTATCAAAAAAATTGACAAAAATTATAAACTTACAGAATTTACTCATTTACTATATACATTATGTGTGTTCATTATATTTTTATGTATAGGATATTCTTTTATTTTTGGACATAAAATGATTGATTTGATTTATGAACCAATTGCTTTTGAAATATTTGATTATCCTAAAAAACAAGATTATTATATCAATTATTCTTTAAATTCTAAAAGAAAAAAAAGCAACAACCCAATTAATTATTCAGAAAATGAAGAAATTAAAGATTCTTCATCCTCATCTTATTCTTTTTTAGAAGACTAATAATAAATTCATTAAATTTATAAATAAAACTTTAAAAAAATAAAATTAGATATATTTATTTTAAAATGTATATTTTGAAACAAAAGTATATTTACTCTCCTTCATTTTTATTTTCTTCTTCATTTTCCATATAAACATTTTGTTCAACTTCACTTTTTTTCAGTATTATCGCTGTCTTTTTTACTTTTTTCACTTTGTTCAACATTATCTTTTTTACTTATTTCACTTTGTTTATCTGGATTATTATTCTCACTTAATTTTTTAGATTTAAAACTTCTTTTGAAATTAACTTTAGAAGAAGTTTTAGAAGGAGTTTTTTTGTTTCTTTGTAAAATACCATATTCTCCACTTTCTAATAATTCATTCATTGCTTCTTTATATTTTGGTTTATTATTTAAAACTCTATTATTTTGCATATCTTGAATAATTTCTCTTTCTTGTTGAGTAAAATTTTCAAAATGAGATGAAAAATATTTATTTAATATAACTCTTACTTCTGTTAATTTCCCTATTAATTATTTTAATTGATTTAATTTATTTTCTAATTGACCTATTAAATTTGTTTTTTGTTCTAATTCTTTGCTTAATTTCATATTTTCATTTGTTAATTGTTCATATTGTGTTTTTGTAAAATCTATTTCACTTTTCATTAAATCTATATCTCCATTTATTTTATCATCCTCAAAAATATTTTTTTCTATTCTTTTCAAATATTTTCAAGTTCATATTTTTTATTTTCTAATTCTTCTCTTTTAATTGTTGATTCATAAACTCTTCCTCCAATTTCATCAAAAATTTCAACAAATTTATTTGTTACTCTAGTTTTAAGAGGAGTATTATATTCTTCAAATAAATCTAATATTTTAATATAATTTTTCAATTTCATCTTTTGATAAATTTTCATCTAATTTATTTTTATCATTTTGAAGTTTTATTTCAGAAATTTTTTTCACAATAATTTCCATTTTAGATTATAATTCTTTCATTTTTTGTGAATTTTGACTTAATTATTGAAGATTTACTTCTTTAATTTCATTTGATATTTCTCTAATTCAATTAAAGCGAGTTATTTATTAAATTTTAATTGAAATTAAAAAAAAGAAATAAATAAAAAATGAATAAAAGTGATATTAAAAAATTAAAATGGGAATCTTCAGAATTTCCTATTTTATGTAATAAATGTTTAGGTCCTAATCCATATATAAGAATGATGAAAGCAGAATATGAAGGTCAATGTAAAATATGTAAAAGACCATTTACTTTATTTACTTGGAAACCTGATAAAAATTCAAGATATAAAAGAACAGAAATTTGTCAAACTTGTTCAAAATTAAAAAATGTTTGTCAAACTTGTTTATTTGATTTACAATTTGGATTACCTGTTGAAACAAGAGATAAATATTTAAAAAATAAAATTGAAATTCCAAAAGAAAATGCAAATAGAGATTTTTTTATTGCAAATGCTACAAAAAATTTCGATAAATTAGATTTACCATATTATAAAGAAGGAGCATATAATTTACCAGAAAATTTTAAACACTTAATGAAAAAAAATAATAATAATTTATTATTAGAAAATGAAAAAAAAGAAGAAATAACAGCAAAAAGAAATTTACCTCAAATATGTTCTTTTTATGTTAAAGGAAATTGTATAAGAGGAAATAATTGTCCTTATAGACATGAAATACCAGATATTGATGATAATAAATTATTAAATAATTCAATTGAAAATAGATTTAATGGAATTAATGACCCAATTGCAAAAAAAATTTTAAATCAATATAGTAATATGCCTAAACCACCAAATGATGAAAAAATTACTACTTTATGTCTTAATGATTTAGTCGATAATTCTATTAAAGAAAAAGATATTTATAAAATTTTTTCTAAATATGGTGAATTAAAAGGAGTTAAATTTTATAATGAATCTAATATTGTTTATATTACTTTTTCTAATAGAGAAGATGCTGAAAAATGTTTTGTTTCTTTATATAATACATTAGAAATTAATAAAGAAAAATATAGATTGTCTTGGGCAAAAATTGCTGACCCCGAATTAATAAATGATAATAAATATATTAAGAAAGAAAAAGAAAAAGAAAACGTAAAAGTTAATTATAAAACTGAATGTCCTTTATATGATAAGGATAAAAATAAAAATGATATTATTAAAAATAAATTAATTGATGATAAAATTATTACTTATATTAATTTAACTTCTTATGATAATGGAGAAAAACCTTATTATGCTTCTATGGATCCTAAATTAACTGGAGGATTGTTAAAAAAAAAAAGAAGAGCTGTTGATGATTTATAATAAAATATCTTAATACTTTAATCTTTATTTACATTTTAGAAGTTTAGAATATATATTAAATATTAACATATTTTAAAAATTATTAAATGAAAAGTAAATATTTTGACTTTTTATTATTAATTTAATATTATATTAATCATAAATAAATAAAAATTTAAAATAATTTAAAAACATATTTAGAAAGTAATAAAACAATTGTACCTAAACTAACTCCACCAACAGTCATAGTAATTTTTTTATTTTTCCACCAAGTATATTTATATAATTTCTTAGCTTCTTTTTTAAAAAATTTAGCTTCATTTCTCAATGCATCGGATCTGTTTTCTAAATTAGAAGTTAATTCAATATTATTAATCATTTGATTAACATTATTTTTCATTTCTATTTTAATATCATTAACATCATTTTGAATATTTCTAATTTTATCAATTTGACCAATATCTCTATAATTTCTTTCTAATTCAACCATATATAATTGAATATCATCTTTAGTATTTTTAAAGTTATTATTTAAATTTTCATCAAAACCTAATTTATTTAAATATTCTTTATTTAATGTATCTAAAGTTTTTTTTTGTAATTCATTTAATAATTTATATCCATATCTTTCTGGATAATCTTTTATTACTATTATCATAAATACCCATTTCCCTGAAGAATCAATTAAATTTAATATTTTTCTTTTATCATCATTTGTTGATTCAGTGTATCTTTCATTTGGCATTATTGATATTAATAATAATTTTTCTATTATATCTTTTGATTCTTTTGAATATTTATTTTTTTCATTTCTTTCTCTTGGACTATAACTTACTATAATTTTTCTATTTATTAAATTTCCAATTCCAATAAAAAATATTGTTTCCATTATTTTATAAAAGTTTACATATAAAAAGAAATTTTAAAAATTCAATATTTTATTATTTGAAAAATATAAATTATATAACAAATAAAAAATAAAACAATATAATATTAAATAATTGTTATTAAATTAATAGTAAAATTATTTATCTTCTTTATTTTTATCCTTCTTTTTTTTCTTCTTCTATTTTTTTTTCTTCTTCTACTTTTTTTTCTTCTTCTTCTTTTTTTTCTTCTTCTTTTTTATCTTCTTCTTTTTTTTCATCTTCTTTTTTATCTTCTTCTTTTTTTTCTTCTTCTTTTTTTTCTTCTTCTTTTTTTTCTTCTTCTTTTTTTTCTTCTTCCTTTTTATCTTCTTCTTTTTTATTTTGAATAGTATTATTATTAGAAATATCAGTAGGAGTAGAAATATCAGAATCATTATATTTTTTATTAAGATTAACTTTATAATTTAAAGGAACATTATTAGTAATACCAAATTCTTTAGAAACAAATTCCATATTATCAACAAACTTATCATTAACTTTAATCCCTAATTCAACATTAACATTTTCAACATCTAAATTTTTAACAATATTAGAAACTTCTTCTTTATCTTTTCTCAAAATAGAAACAATTTTTTTAATAGTATCATCATTTTTTAAATAATTAAATTTACCTTTTAAAATAATTTTACTAATAAATTTAGCAAGAGAAATTCTAACATTAATAATTTTATCATAAGCTAAATCTAACAACAAATTAGAAATATCATTTTCCCAAACATCTTTATTTTCAAAAATATTTTTACACATTAATATAAATAATTGTCTATAAGCATAATTAATACTTCTAGCAAAAGAGACAATAATTTTTAAAGTTTTTTCTTTATATTCATTATTATAAGATAATAATTGTAATATTAATCTTGAATTATGACCTGCACTTTTAATTCTAACTTGATTTACATCATCAAAACATAAATTAATTGCAATTGGAAAAACTCTTCTATAAATAATTGATTCTGTATAAGTATTATAAAATTTACCAATTATTTTAGAATAATTTAATCTTTTTCTCCATTTATCATTTTTTGTTCCTATTAAAATTTTTATATTTTCTAAATATTTATTTTTTTTATTATCATCTTTTATATTTCTTATTACATTAGGTAATATACTTAAAATTTTCATTTTTATATCATATGAACCTTTACTATAAAATTTATCAACAAATATTAATAAATCACTTTCAGTTAATTCATTACCTAAAATAATTGAAATTTCTCCTAAAGAAGAAGCCAAAGGCATTTTTATTTTTTCATCTTTTAAATCACTCATTTTAGTATAACATATTTTTAATTTATCCCAATATTCTTTACCAAAAGTTACTAATACAGCAGGAAAATTAAAAGCACATTTTTCAATTATATATATATCATCTTTCTTATTTGAATTAACAAATTCATTTATTGTATTTACATAAAAATTAAGTAATTCTTCATATTTTTTAATATTACTTTTATCTAAATATGATATAAATTGACCAAAAATTTCAAGTGTAGAATTTCTTACAAAATTTTTAGTATCTTTTGAAAAATTTTGAAATATATTTAATAAAGTTTTATTAATTGTTTCTTCATCACATAATTTAGTTATTTTAGGTAAAATTTCAACTGCAGTTTTTCTAATAGTCCAAATATTATCTTGACATAATTTTTGATAATCAGGTAATAATTTATTAATAAAACATTGTTTAGAAACACCTTCACAAATATTTAATAAATTTGATGTTATTGCTTTTCTCACATTAGAACTTCTATCATCTGCAAAAGAAGCAACTTGAGGAACAACATATAATTCTAATAATTCTTTTCCAATTATTAAAGCTAATTCATTAAATATTTTAATTGATAATATTTTAAGTTTTTCATTTTCATCATCATGTGCCATCATTATTAATATTGTTAATATTTTTTCTCCTCTGTCTTCATCTTTTATAAATTTTGTTAAATAAATAAAACATTTTGAATTTAATTCTAAAATATTGTCTTCTTTTCTTGTTTGAAATATTTCTGATAAAATATCAATTATTTTATCTTTTATTATTATATATCCATCTTCTTTAAAATTTAAAATTTCATCTATAAAATTATTAAAAATTCCTAAAAATCTTTCTAAAATATCAATTTTTTCTTTATTTATTTTTAATATAATTGGTAATATTAAATCAATAGTTTCTTCTAATCCAATTTGTTTAATATAAAAAGGAATATTTTCAATAAATGTTATTTTTTGATTTATATCAAAAGAATTAAAATTTTTAGTTTTTTCTTTTACAACTTTAACATTGTCTGAATTTGACATTGAAGTAAGAGAATCTACTGAAATAACATTACCAACAAGAAGAAATTCATTACTCATTAAAAGACCAAAAGTTTTTTCTGATAATTCTTTTCCTGTTGAAAATGTTTTTGCTATTCTATAATTTAAATATGTATGTGAAAATGATATTAATTCATCAAAATTTGTGTCGTCTTTATTTCCTAAATCTACTTCTGAAAGTTCAGCTGGAGTTTCATCTTCTTTTTCTATTTCATTTTGGTTATTTGTTATAGATTCCATTTTTTTTTTCTTTTTATATATATTTTTTTTATTTAAATTGGGTTTTTTAATCTTTTTTATTATTTTATATTTGTTTTTTTATATTATTTATTTATTTTAATAGAAATTATTTTAATTATTGTCTTTTGTTTATAAATTTGATTGTTTTTTTTTTTATATTTTAATATGTATTATTTAACTAATGAACAAATTGAGAAAGTTAATAATTTTTTGAAATCAAAAAATGGTTTTTTTGATTCTGATAATTGTGCTACTGTAATTGAAGAAAATGATTATTTTCAATTATTAAATGAAATAAAAGAAAAAAAATTAAAAAAAATAGAATTTGCAAAAGTATATGAATCAATAAAAAGTGGATTAGTATTAAATAAAGAAAGTGAATTAAAAGATTTAATTAATATAAATAGTAATAATAATCAAATAATGAATCAAAAATCAAAAATTGAAGAATTAAAATTATCTTTATTAAAGAAAAAACAAGAATTTGAAGAAAAAAAAAAACAAAAAGAAATTTTATTATTGAAAATAAAAGAACAAGAAAAAGAATTAAATAACTATTCAAATAAAAAAAATGAGATAGAAAACCAAGTAAATTTTCTTACAAATGAATTAGTAACTCAAAAAAAGAAATTAATTGAGCATATAAAAAAATTAAAAGAGAAAAATAAACAAAATAAAAAAAAAGAAAAGAAAAATAAATTAAAGGAAAAAGTAAATAAAATAATGCATCAATTAGATAATTATCTTTGTTTAAATTGTAAAAAAGAAAGAAGTGTAATTGTATATGGAAATTGTCTTCATTTAACTTATTGTAAATCATGTCAAGATGAAATTCAACAAAATGATAATAAATATATTTGTCCTATTTGTCAAAAAGAAAGTATTCAAAAATATAATGTTATATATAATTAAATATTAAAATAATAATATTTTTTTTCAATAATTTTGTTTTAAATAAAAAACATCTTTATAATTAAATGATAAATAAAATTATATCTTAATTTCATTTAATTTCTTATGTAAAATATCCATTGCTTTTCCAAATTGAATATTGTTTAAAAAATTATTTTCATTATTACTTTTTTTTTTTTTAATTCTCTTTTTATTTTTTTTAAATAAATTTTTATTAATAAAATCTTGATTTAAAAAAGTATGTTTTGTATAATCATAATCTTCAAAATTTTTAGGTTTATTATTCCATAAATAACCACTTCCTGCTTTTTTTTTTCTTTCTTTAATTATATTATTTTCTTTATTTCTTAAATCTTTTAATCTCTTAATATACATTTTATAAGATTCTGGATCTTCAACAATTAAACTTGCATTATCTTTTAAATTATCTCTTTTAATTAAATTAACAGACTAAAATATATTTTATATATTTATTATTATTAAAAAATATTATTTTACCATTATTGGTTTAAAAAAACATTCTTCTGAATCTTTCTCATTTTTTTCTTGTCTTATTCTTTCTAAATCAATTTCTCTTTTTGCCATTGATTCATTTTGTCTTCCTAATAAATTATCTATTGTATTATATGATTTATTATTTTCATCCATTTCTGTTTTTAATTGAAAATGAGCAAATTTTTTTGGAGTAAAAGTACATTCTTCTAATTCTTTTTGTATTTGTAAATTTTGTTGTTGTTTTCTAAATTGTTCTTTTTTTAATTTATTTATTCTATCTTGATTATATAATAATTGCCATCTTCCTTCTAAAGGTTCTAATGAACTTTTATCTTGATAAATATGATTTTCTTGCATTGATTTATTTTCCATTTTTTATTTTTTAACTGAATATTATATTTTAATATATTTTAATATTTTTTTTATTATAATAAAATTAAATTAAAATACAATAAAAAATATTTTTTAAAAAGAATTTTAATGAATAAAACAAATTAATTTTATTTATCTACAATAAATAAATTTTTTTAATCAAAATAACTTTTTTTTTTTTAAATTTTTTATGCTATTGCAAGAGTATTTATTCTTTCAATTGCTTTTAATCCTTGTAATTGATATTTTTCAATTTCTTTACTTAATATCTTATTATATTTTTCTTGTTGATTAACTTTAATTTGTAAATCTCTTTTTAATTGTTCTTGTTCAATTAATTCTTTTAATAATTTTTTTTTCTTTTTTTCTTTAATTAATTCTTTTATTTTTAATATCTTTTCTCTTTTTTCACAAAAATCTTTTTCTTTTTCTTTTTTAATACTATCTTCATTTCTTCTTCTTTCACAAAATATTTCTTTTCCATTTATTTCTTTATTATTTTCATATTGTCTTTTTTTAATTTGAGAATTTTGTCTATCTTTCATTCTTAAAGTTTTAATTTGTTCTTTTTTTTTTTTAATTTCTTCTTCTTTTAATTGTTTATTTCTTTCTAAAATTTTTTGACTTTTTCTTCTTTCTTCTTTTATTTTTAAAATTTCTCTTTGAGAATTTTTCACATTTAATATTTTATTTTGTGTCTTATTTTCTTCCATAGAAAGCATTTTTAATTTATTTTTTAATAAACAAATTGCATTTTCTTTTATTATTCTATCTTTCATATTCTCCTTTAATTTGTTATTTAAAAAAGAAATATCTTTTTTAAGTTTTGAAGAAGTACTTTTAAAATGACTTTTCATTTTTGCTGGTCCAATATTATAATTTGAATGAAATGTTGATGAATTAAAATATCGATTATTAGGTTTTTCTATTTTTGGAGTTTGTAATTGATGAGTTAAAATTTCTGGATTGATTTCTATTTCAATATCACCTTCTTCCATTTAAATTTAAATTATAAATTTATTTTATATATGAATAAAAATTAAATATTTAATTTATTAAATTAAATAATAAAAAGATAATAATAATAATAATAAATATAAAAAATAAAGTAATGTAATAAATAAAAAAAGTAAAATATTTATTAAAATAATTGAAAAAAACAATTATAAAAAATAAAAAATTTTCTATAATAAATATATGAATTTATAAAAAATATTTAATTAATACTGTTAAAAATATATAAAAATTAAAAATTTATACTTCTCAAATTTCTATATAACAAAATTTGAAAAATTTCAAATAACAAATTAAATATTTCAAATTATAATTTAAACACTTAAAAATCTATTTCGTTCAAACAAATCATCATCAAAACTAACTTCAGAAATAGTACTAGCATCAGATAATCTAAAATTATATTTAACATTTAAAATATCTTCATAAAATTTTTTTCTATTTTCTTTAGTTTCATCAATATCAGAATGAAAAATATTTTCAAAAGTTAATAATCTTGGTCTTTTTAATAATTCTTCATTAATTTTTTCAGATTTTAAAAAATCAGAAATACTATTTAAATAACTAACATTATTTTTATAATTACTATTATAATTATTATTAATAATATTATTATCAAATTCTTTTTTATGACTAAATTGACATCTACTTCCATAAGGACAAAATCCAATTTCAAAAAATTGTTTACAAGGTTTAGTTTTATAATTAAAACTTATTTTCCTATTTTTTAATTCATTTTCTCCATGAGCAAATGCACAATTATCTCCATATTTACAATAACCATTCATTTCCCAATAATGACATATTTCAGTTTTCCATTTTGTTTTAAAATCGTATGTGTCACCTGATTTTTTTTTTCCATAATATTCTGGCTTTTCTTTATAAAATTTCTTATCTTTTTCTTCTTTTTTTTCTTCTATTTTTACTTCTTTTTTTACTTCTTTTTTTACAATTAAACCTGAATATTCTTCTGGAATTGTTTTTTGGATAAATTTTTCGTATTTTCTGAAATTTTGTTTTTTTTGAGTTTGTTTTCTAAAATTTTTTTAGTTTTTTTATTAGTTATTTTATTTTACCTTTGGGATGTGAATTGTGTATAGTTTTGTCTTTTTTCCTGTTCTGTCGACATTTTTTTATTTTTTTTTTATTTTTTTTGGAGGTGATGTTTGTTTTAATTTATAATTTTTATTATTAATTGCAATATAAATGAATGACTAAAAATAGTGAAAAATTGATTTTTTATCCAATTAAATATTATTTTTAATATATTTAATTATATTTAAAATTTAAAAAAAGTTTATTTTCTTTTAATTTTAAATAACAATAAAGACAATTTTATATTATATTATTTATGATATATTAAATAATATAAAAAATTTAATATTATTTTACCTTTTTAATAAATAATTTATGACCTTTATTTAATATATAAAAAAATCCTAATTCACAAATTTAAAATTTAAAAAAAAAAAAAATTTAAAAAAAAATAAAAAAAAAATCAATATAACTTTCTAAATATTTTCCGAAATAAATGGAACTTCAAACCCCTTTAAAAAATGAGCCTTCAAAAATATTAAATTCTCCATCACACTCAAATTCAACAACATCAACAAATAATAGTACAATAAAAAAAATAAATCAAACAAAAAAAAAGATAATGTGTAAATATTTTATGATGGGACGTTGTACAAAAGGAGAAAATTGTGTTTATCTTCATTCAATTACAGAAATGAAAAAAAGAATAAATATTAAAGAAGAAGAATGTCCAATGTATGAAATTGGTTATTGTAAAAATGGTCCTTTATGTAAATATAAACATATATATAAAGAAAAATTAGAAGATGAAAAAAATGAAAATCAAATAATTGAAAATGAAAAATGTGATTTTGAAGAAATTAATTTTCCAGAAATTCCAATTTGGTATATTGAACATTATTTTGATAAACCTATTTTTGAAATTTTTAGTGAATATGAACAAAATAATGAATCTGAAATTAATAAAATTAGAAAAGAAATGGGATTAGATTTAATTCAAGTTAATAATTCTTTATTAAATCCAATTAATTTTTTACAGAATAATAATTTAAATCAAATTAATAATTCTAAAAATAATAATGATTATTCTCATGTTAAAAATAATATTGAGAAATTATTAAATAATTCAAATAATGAAATTAAATATTTTTTAGTAAGAATTACTGATTATAAAGAAATAAATATTTCAATGGAAAAAAATATATTAAAAATTGAAGGTGAATTAAAAGAAAAAATATCAGAAAATAAAAATTGGGTTGTAATAATAATTATTTCAGATGAAGAAAATAATAATTTAACTGGATTTGCAAGAATTAAAAATAATGAAAATATAAATAATATTGAAGATAATATTTATAATATAAAATGGCTTTGGAGAACAAAATTACATTTTTCAAAATTAAATCATTTAATAAATAAAAATGATAATTATAATAGATTAGTAAATTGTGCAAATGGATGTTGTATTGATAATGATTTAGGAAAATTTATTTGTAGATTAATGATGAAAAGATTAAGTAAAGATGAAATTAATCAATTTAAAAAAGAAAAACATATTTTTGAAGAAGAAAATAAACAAAAACATTCATATGATAATTATAAAAGAAAAAATAATAGGAAAAATAATTCATTTAATTCAAATAATAATAATAATCAAGTTAATCATTATTCAAATAATAATTATTATAATAAATATAATGGACATAAAAGAATGAGAAATTTAAGTCAATAACGAAAATATAATAAAAACTTTTATTTTTTTTCCTTAATTCTTATGTTTTTTATAATGAATTAAAGGAAAAAAAATATATAAACAACACAATATATAATTTTTAAATTATTTCTTTTAATACAAATTTAAATTTTTATTATTATCTTGTAGAAAATATACAAACACTTTTTAATATTAAATAAAAAAAAATATTAAAAAAAACCTTAAGATAAAATAACTTTAACAAATTGTTTATAATTAACATAACCTTTTTTTTCAGGATCAGCTTTTTTCATCATTTCTTCTAATTCTTCTTCACTTATTTTTTCTCCTAAAGATAACATAATATGTTTAAATTCATTTTCTGAAATTAAACCTTTTCCTTCTCTATCAAAAATTTTAAAAGCTTCAATTAATTCTTGTTCAGCATCATTTTGTTTTAATTTATTATTCATTATTTTACAAAATTCATCAAATTCTATTTTTTTATCTGAATTATTATCTACTTCATTTAACATTTCTGTTAAATCTTGATCTGTTGGGTCATGTCCTAAACTTCTTAATATATTTCCTAATTCTTTTTCATTTATTGAACCATCTTTGTCTCTGTCAAACATATCAAAATATTCTTTTAATTCTTTTTCTCTTTCATTTATTGAGTTATTATCTTCCATTTTTTCAATTTTTTTTATTTTTTTTTAAATTTTTTTTTTTATGCTTTTTTTTTTTCATTGATTTTATTTTTTTCATTGATTTTATTTTTTAAATTTTTTATTTTTTTATATTTTATATTTATTAATTCAATAAAATAAGAAATAAATTTTTGTATTAAATAATAATCAAAAAAAACAAATGAATTTAAAATTATAATAATAATTAATATTAATATTATAATTTTTTATTATTTACAATATATCTATATTGTAATAAGAATTTAGAAATGAAAAAAAAAAATAAATTTATTAAAATTTTTGTGATTTGTTTCAACTATTTGTTTGATATATAAGTTTATCTTAAAAAAGAATTAATAGGAAAAAATGTCTTCATCAATCAAAAATATTCCTCCATTATTATCAGAGCAAAACTATAACTTATCTAAAGTAAATTATTTATCAAAAAATACAATATTCATTTCTCATATTCCTGAAACATTATTTTCAAAAGATATTTTATTTCAAAAAAAATTTTTAGGACAATATGGACATATAAATCAAATGATATTATTAAATAATCATAAAGATGAAAGAAATGTAATTGTTCAATTTGATACTGTAAATCAAGCTGCTTTGGCAATTTTATCTCTTCAAAATTTTAAAATTGATGAAAATTCAAAATTAAAAGCTATTTATTTTGTTAAAAAATATTGTTATCATTTTTTAAATCATCAAAAATGTCCTAATCCAAATTGTTTATTTTTACATGAGAATAAAATTAATAATTATCTTCTTTTAAAAATTAAAAATAATAAACAAATTGATAGTTATAAATTTGCTTTGGATGTTTTAAATTTAACTAAACCTCTTTTTGATGTTATTTATATGAAATTAATTGGTGATAATTTTTATGAAACTCAAAAGAAATTTCCTAAGATGAGTATGAAAAAATTAAAAAATGAAGAATTTATTAATAGTTTATATCCTCTTATTAAGGAAAATATGAAAAATAAAAATAGTAATAATAATAAAAAAAAACCTCGAAAAGAAAAATATGATAATATATATAATAAAAATAATAATATCAATAATAAAATAAATAATAAAAATAAAAAAAAATTTTCAAAAAGAAATTCATTTAATTCAAATGATTCAAATAATGAAAAAATATCAACTTCAGAAGAAAGTATAGAAAAAAATTATGAATCAAATAATGATAATATTATTTTTAAAAGAAGAAATATATCAAGATTTGATTTTGTAAAAAAAATTGATAATGAAAATAAAGTTATTGTTCCAGAATTTATTCTGGATTTCATAGATAAGTATTTAGTTTTGCATTGTAATTATTTTAAATTTAACGGTAATAATGAAAATGAGTTTGTTTTTAATAATTTTAATAATTGGTTTAAGATTATTGAAAAGTTTAATTTTGTCACTAATAATTAAATATTAACATTCTATAGTGATAATCTTTTCTTTTCAAAAAATAAAAAATGTAAATTTAATCAATTTATTTAGTGATGAAAATGTAAATTGAAATTAATTCAATATTTAATTTTATTTTTATAAATATATAAAAGGATATGTAATTAAATTCAACATTAATTAAACTATAAAATATTAATAAATAAAGAATTATATAACTTTAAAATAAAATAATATAATATAATATCTAAACTTTGATTTAAAGTTTTTTTTAAATTTTTATAATTAAGTATTTTTAATAAAAATGAAATAAATCTGATTAATTAAAAATAAATTAATTGTTTTAGTGATAATTTATTATATGAATAAAAATAGAAAAAAAAATAATAATGAAACAAGTTATAAAAAATGATATGTATAATAAGAAATATTCAATTGATCAATTATCAAATAATTCTCCAATTTTTAAAGAATATCTTCAAGAAATGAAAAAAGATAGAGGAAATACATTAGAAACAATTGATGAAGATGATATAAATAATAATCAAAACTTTCAACTTTTTTTTGTTGAATTAACACAAAAAGACTTTTTTCCAAAAAATAAAATAAATAGAGAAGAAAATAAAAAATTACCTTTCAATAAAATTAAAATAAAGAAAAATATTCTTAGATTAAGAAAAAGTAGAAACTTAGATATTAATAATTTTTCTCCTTTAAATTCATTTAAAAAAGTCAAAACAACTGCTTTTATAAATAAAAATAATATATTTCAAACTCAAAATTCAAATGAAAATTCAATAAGTGATAAGAAAAAAATAACTGTTTCTGTAGATTCATTTAATTCAAAAATCTTTTTTCCAAATATTTCACCTATAAATAGTGTAAGAAATAAGTCTCAAAATTCAAATTTTAATTTACATAAAAGAAGTGAAAGTTTTAATCAAATTGTTATTCCAGGAGAAATTAATTTACCTTTTAATGATAAAAAAAAAAGAAGAAAATCAGAATTTAAATTATCAAAAACATATTTTAAATCATTTGAAAAGAATAAAATAAAATTAAAATTAAATCCTTTTAGAATAAAGAATAAAATGAATTATAAATTACCTCAAAATATTATTTTAAAAGAAAATAGATGTTCTATTTTAGATAAAATAAGAGGCAAAAATATAAGATTTCAAAAAGACTTTATTAAACAAGAAATAAATGATAATATTCTTAAAATGTTAGATCGATCATTGTATTTTTTATTTAATAAGAAAAAGAAAGAGTAAATAATAGTATTTCTTATTAATGTCATATATTAATAATTATAAATATAATTTATAAATTTTATAATAAGAAATAATATAAATTTTTATTCTCATAATAATTTTTAATATTTAATAAAAAAATTAAGGAATAAAAATTCAAAAAAAAATATTCAAAAAACTTCATAAAATTTAATGATAACTTCAAGAATGAAACCTTTAAAATTAAATAAAATAGAAAATCAAATAATTAAATTATCGTTCAATTTAAAACATGAAAATATATCAAAAAATAAAACAATGGATTTAAATAATAGTAAAAGAAAAAAAAATGGTATAATTAAAAGAAATAAAATAATTTCTAAAAATTTATTATCAAATACTATAAATAATAATCAATATCTTCCTTTAAGTGGAAGTATGACAAGAACAATTTCAATGAAAAAATCAGTTAAAGTCCCAAATACAAATTATAAACAATTATATTCTTTAAGAGAAAAAATATTAAGTTCTGAAGAAGAAAATAATAAAATTAATTCAAAAAATCCAAAAAAAATATCAATAATTAAATCAAATAAAAGAATTAAATTGAATAAATCAAAAAAGAACATTTCATTAAAAAAAATAAATCCAAAATTAAATCATATAAATATAAATTGTAATAATCATAATAATATAAATCAAAATGATATTAAACATATTAATAATATAAATATTAATAATAAAAAAAATTATAATAATAATATAACTTCATCTAATAATAAACAAACAAATTATTCAAGTTTTGAAATATCAGAAAAAAAATTTAAAAATAAAATTCAACCAATAAATTTAGAAAATAAATTTAATAATATAGAATATAAATATAATGAAGAAGAAAGTGATTTTTTAAATTATGAATTAGGTAATACTAAAAACTTTTCAATATTACATGATTATTCAGTTAATATTTCTAATTATTCTATTTTTCCTCATCAAGAAAATAAATTGGATGAAAAAGAAATTGATATTGAACAATTATATAATAATAATCATAATAATATTATAGATAATATTGATAATAATTCTGAAAAAAGTATTTATTATGTTGATACTAAAGAAATGAAAGAAGGTGAAGATATTAATAAAGTTTATTCTATGACAATTAGTTCAAAAAATTTATATAAATCTGGAAAAATTAAATTCAATTGTAATAAGAAATTAAATAATAATTTAAATGTAAATATAAAAAAAGATATAAATAAAAATAATAATAAATTAATAATAAAAGAGCAATTTACTCCTTTAAAAAAAATCAATCATATAATAAAATTATTTATAATAATAATGGGAAAAAAAATAAATAAAAAGTTAAAAATCATTTAAAGTAAGTCATGGTTTAAATAGTTTTTTATTGTTGTTAAATTATAAAAAATATAATAAAAAAAAATAAAAAAATTTAAATAAAAAATATTACAATTAAAAATATTATAATAAATTTAAAAATTTCTAATTTTCAGTTAAAGCACCAGAAATTTCAAAATTCCTTTCATCTTTACCCCTAAGCCACATAATAATATTAACCACAATTAAAACAAGGCTTAAAATAGATAAAAGAACAATAATAAAAATAGGAATAATATTATTACCACCATTATTTCCTTTATCATCAGTACTATTTTTCTTATCATTATTTCCTTGATCAAACAAACAAAATTTAGCAATTTCGCTCGAATTTTTTAATTTTTCCCTAACTTTATTTTTAAAAAATTCATAATTAAATCCTCCAATAAATTTATCATCAAAATAATAATTAACAACATAATCATTTTCATTAAATCCATTTCCAAATCTAACTAATTCTAAATTAGCAAAAGAAGCATAATAAGGAAAATTTATACTAGTATTAAAAACAGCATACATAAATAATTCAAATGCACCAACTGTATAATCATGTGCAGAATATAATACTAATTTAGGTAAATCATAACCTAAATAATTTAAATCTCCTTCTTTATCTTTTTTAATTTTTAAATCCATCCAATTTATTAATTTTTCAAATGTAGGTGACATTGAATAAAGTCCAATATTAATATTATGTTCTGAATTATTTCCTAAGAAATCATAATATAAAAATTCATATGAAGTATCAATTAATTTTTTTATTTCTTCTTCACTACCAAATTTATCCATATTTCTCCCATCTGAATAAATACTTATTATAGTATCAAAAACATCTAATGTTTTTTTATAAGTATAAAATTTTTTTAAATCTTTTTCTTCTATTTTTTCTCTCATTTCATTAATTAATTTTTGGCCATATTCTCTAATAAATTTTTCCATAAAATCTTTAATTTCTTTTCTTTCTCTATTTTCTATATAAGTTTTATTAAGTCCAGGACAATATCTTTGATCTTCTAATTGAAAAGTATGATCTTTAACAAAAAATTGATGTATTGGAACAATTTCAATTTTATTTGGTAAAACATAATTTTTTAACTTTTCTTTTTCTTCTTTATAATTAATTTCGTCATTTGGAGGATTTGAAAATTTAATTTGATTATCATTTAATTCTAAACCATTATCTAAATATAAACCTTGTAATTGACATTGTGCAGACATTATTGTTCTATTTGTATCTGTTGATATTACATAAATTTCTCTTGGGTCATAATTTTTTTTTATTAAATTAAAGTCAGTCATATATCTTTTTCTATGACGATTTCCTAATTGAAAATGTTGACGTTGACCTATTGATGTTAATTCTTTTTTTCCTTCCCATTCATAGTTAAATAAATCTTTAAAATCTGATGACATGTCATCATATGGAGAACGGGCACCATGACGAAATATTATAAAGGAAAAACGAAGAGAATTATTTTCATTTTTTATTGTTGTCAATGATAATATAAGAAAAATAAGATTTAAAAACATTTTTTTTTAAAAATAAAATAAAAAAATAAAAAAAAAATAGATTTTCAAAATTAAAATAATATTAAACTTTATTATTTTAATCATTTTAATTGAAATTTTTTTTTCAATTTTTTACAAATTATTTTTATTGTTTTATAAAATTTTTTGAAAAATATTTTGTTTTCATTGTTTTGAAAATTTTGTTTTTATTAAAATTTTTTTAACTTTATTTTTAAATATTTTTTTCA
>JAEEGK010005247.1_pt1 | contig 31333 bp, 30 predicted proteins | sample 8958771 | NCBI WGS metagenome assembly JAEEGK01 (sample SAMN16246547, study PRJNA631951) | gut metagenome | biome: gut microbiome; feature: rumen; material: SC-attached | host: Bos | place: Iran: Karaj | collected 2018-10
TCCCACGGCTTCCGCGGGTCCCGCAAATCCACGCCGTTTGCCGCGCAGGTCGCATCCGAAGCGGCGGCAGTCGCAGCGATGGAGCATGGTCTCAAGACGGTTGAAGTTTATGTAAAGGGCCCCGGCTCCGGCCGTGAGTCCGCGATTCGCGCACTCCAGTCCGCAGGTCTGCAGATCGTCTCCATCAAGGACGTGACGCCGATCCCGCATAACGGCTGCCGTCCGCCGAAGCGCAGAAGAGTGTAAGGGAGGATTCCAAAATGGCAAGATATACAGGTTCTGTTTGCAGACAGTGCCGCAGAGAAGGCACCAAGCTGTTTCTGAAGGGCGACAAGTGCTACACCGAAAAGTGCCCGATGACCCTTCGCCATACCCCTCCGGGAATGCACGGCCAGGGCAGAAAGAAGCAGTCCGAGTACGGTCTGCAGCTGCGTGAAAAGCAGAAGGTCCGCCGCGCATACGGCATCCTCGAATCCCAGTTCCGCAAGTACTATGACATGGCGTCCAACATGAAGGGCGTTACCGGTGAGAACATGCTGTCCCTCATCGAGCGTCGTCTTGACAACGTCGCGTACCGGCTGAACTTCGGTGAATCCCGCCCGATGGCGCGTCAGATGGTCACCCACGGTCACATTTGTGTGAACGGCAAGAAGGTCGACATCGCGTCCTATCAGGTCAAGGTCGGCGACGAGATCACCATCCGTGAGAAGAGCCGCGACATCCCGTTCTTCAAGACCCTTCGCGAGGAAGGCGCAAAGCGCACCATCCCGCAGTGGCTGGAGCTGGATGCGGAGAACCTCAAGGGCCGCGTCGTTGCGCTGCCGAAGCGTGAGGATATCGACCTGACGATCGAAGAGCACAACATCGTCGAGTTCTATTCGAGATAATTGAAGTAAGCGAACCGAAACGACATCACCGAAGGAGGGTATCATACATGATAGAAATGGATAAGCCCAAACTCGAATGCGTGGTCAGCACGGCAAACTACGGCAAGTTCGTCGTTGAGCCGCTGGAGCGCGGATTCGGCACGACCCTGGGCAACTCGATGCGTCGAGTTTTACTTAGCAGTCTTCCCGGTGTTGCTGCATCGTCCATTCGAATTGACGGCGTTCTGCATGAGTTCTCCACGATCGAAGGCGTCAAGGAAGACGTTACCGAGATCATTCTGAACCTCAAGCAGCTCATCTGCAAACTGCATTCCGAGGAACCGAAGAAGGTCATCATCGACGCGATCGGTCCCTGCGAGGTCAAGGCGGGCGACATCCTTCCGGATGCCGAAGTCGAGATCATCAATCCGGATCTGCACATTGCAACGATCGATGCGAACGGTCGTCTCCACATGGAGATCGTGCTGAAGCACGGCAGAGGATACGTTGTATCCGACCGCAACAAGCGCCCCGATATGCCGATTGGCGAGATCGCGATCGACTCCATCTTCACCCCGATCACGAAGGTCAACTTCACGGTTGAAAACACGCGTGTCGGTCAGATCACAGACTTTGATAAGCTGACGCTTGAGCTGTGGACCGACGGCAGCATTCAGCCGGAGGAAGCGGCGTCGCTCGCGGCGAAGATTTTGACCGAGCACCTGCTCCTGTTCATCAATCTGACGGATCATGTGCAGGACGTCGAGATCCTGAAGGAGAAGGACGACAAGAAGAAGGAAAAGATCCTCGAAATGAACATCGAAGATCTGGACCTTTCGGTCCGCTCCTACAACTGCCTCAAGCGCGCGGGCATCAACACCGTCGAGGAGCTGGTGCAGCGTGATGAGGACGAGATGATGAAGGTTCGCAATCTCGGACGGAAATCTCTCGAGGAAGTACAGCAAAAATTGGCGCAGCTGGGTCTTTCCCTGCGCACGAACGAAGATTAAGGAGGAAGCACAATGGCAAACCGTAAATTGGGGAAACCCTCTGATCAGCGTGTTGCATTGCTCAGAAATCAGACCACGGCGCTTCTCTGGAACGGCAAGATCATCACGACCGAAACGCGCGCGAAGGAAATTCGCAGCATCGCCGAAAAGATCATCACCCTCGCAGTGAGCGAGTATCAGAACAGCGAGACCGTCGAGAAGGAGACCTACAACGAGAAGGGTCAGATCGTCAAGGCAGAGAAGCAGCAGGATAAGCCCTCTAAGCTGCATGCCCGCCGTCAGATCATGGCGTATCTCTACGACATTCCGGAACCCAAGAAGGAGAAGGACGGCAAGGTCGAGAGCAAGAGCGATTACAAAGAGCGCACCAAGGACAACCGTCATCCCGTCGTGGAGAAGCTGTTCCGTGAGATCGCGCCGAAGTATGACGCACGCATTAAGGAAGGCAAGAAGGGCGGCTACACCCGCATCACCAAGCTCGGACCGCGCCGCGGCGACGCAGCCGAAATGGTCGTTTTAGAGCTTGTCTGAGCCCAAACACAGCACAAAGCCTGTCGAGTGAATCGACGGGCTTTTTTGTATCTCCTGCGTGACAAGCGTGACAAACGTGACAAGATTGCCGAATGGGGGCATTTACTACTCATCCGTTTCGCTGTTATGTTGCTTGACGGGACGTCGAGGTCGACGCCCCGGAAAGTTAACGCGATCTGCCCATATATCGGACCATAAACAGACTGAAGAGCCCTCGTCGCCCGGCGAAAAAGGAGCCGCCCATCTGCAGCCCCTTACTCATTCTCCCATTGCAGCAGCTCATTCGGATCGGTATCGAGTGCCTTGCAAATATACGTCAGCTCTATATCCGTTACAAACCGCTTTCCGCATTCGATCCGCTGGATCGCATTCTTATCGACGTCAAGTCCGAGCAGCTGCAGCCGATCGGCAAATTTCTTCTGCGACAGCTTTAATCCCTTTCGTTTCTCGGCAAGCCGTTCGCCGATCAGATTGTTCATCCCGGAGCCCGATTTGTTGATAAACATGCAGATAATCCTCCAGATAATGACATTTACTGCTTGTCATTTTCTTTATCTTATGGTATGCTGTACACGATAATGACATGCACAGAATGTTAAAACATTAAAGGGAGGGCTTTTTATGTTAAAAAGAACGATTGCTTTTGTCCTGCTGGCATTGTTTATACTTGTGCCCGCGGTATCTATTGCGGATCATGCAGAGGATATAACGGGAAATGTAAGCGGATTACCGTTATCGGAATCGGTATCGAGGGATTATACGCTGTCGATGCCGCAAATGGTCAGCGTTAAAAACGCAGTAGGCGGCATTGATATTAAGTGGAAAGCAGTACCGGGAGCAGAAAAATACCGCGTGCTTCGTAAGCTTGACGATGGCAGATGGTGCACGCTATTGGATACCGAATCGACTGAATGCAAGGATAAGTGGGCGAAATCCGGAAACACATATTCCTATTCCGTGCGTTGTATTTCAAGTGACGGGACAACATTCATGAGTGATTATGATCCTGTCGGCAAACAGGTGTTTTATCTCGCCTCTCCGAAGCTGAAAGAGGCAACCTGGGGCAACGGTAGCATTGTCTTTTCATGGGAAGCCGTTACCGGCGCGGAGAATTACCGTGTATATCGGAAAACCGGCAAAGGGTCATGGACAGCGATCGGGGACATAACAGCGATAGAATATGAAGACGTAACCATCGTTCCCGGGACACAGTACGCTTATACCGTCAAATGTATTTCTGCAGATGGAAGAACAGCTATCAGCGCATGCGATTCTACCGGGAAATCACTGATCTATGCCGATAAGCCAACGATAAAAAGCGTCAAGAACCTGATTGCGGGCGTGAGCATTTCATGGAACGCCGTATCCGGCGCCGAAAAGTACCGTGTACTTCGCAAAACCGGAAACGGCAGATGGTGCACGCTTCTGGACACGACCGAGTTGTCCTGTGTAGATAAATGGGCGAAATCCGGCGTCGACTATTCCTATACCGTCAGATGCATCACAGCGGACGGAACACAGTTTACAAGCGCTTTTGACAGCGTCGGCAAGCAGATAACGCGTATCGCCGCTCCAAAGATCAAATCAATTACAAACGTTGTTGGCGGGGTTACTATTGCGTGGGATGCGGTCCCGGGCGTATCTCAGTATCGTGTATTGCGAAAGACGGAAAACGGGACATGGGGCACATTGTTGACAACATCCGAAACAAGCTGCAAGGATAAGTGGGCAAAATCGGGTACGAAGTATATCTATACCGTTAGAGGACTTGCTGAGGATGGGACTACTTTTATCGGCTCCTATTATGAAGCGGGGAAAACTATTACTTACGTCGCAGCACCGACAATCTCTACGTTGGACTATGCTCCGGGAGGCGTCTCTGTTACATGGAAAGCTGTTACAGGAGCAGCAAAGTACCGCGTATTCCGTAAAACGGCGTCGGGCAGCTGGACCAAGCTCGGCGATACAAAAAATGCGTTCTATGTTGATAGAACAGGAAGCGAGGGAACAAAGTATTTTTACACCGTTCGCTGCCTTGATGCAAACGGAACAAGCATCAGCGGATGCAATTCTACAGGGAAATCCATTGTTTGGAAAAATCTCTCTCTGTTTGCAAACACAGAAAGCGTTCAACTAATGAAAGGTGATTCATATGTACCCGTTACCATCACGTTTACACAAAGCGGATCGTTGACCGCAAAAGTTGAGGATTCCGGCATAGCTTCCTATGTTTGGGGAAACTGGGAGGGAGACACAATCACGCTGAGAATCTACCCTCAAAAATGCGGCACAACAAATATCATTATCAGCAATACGTATGACAGTCAAAAATTGAAGATCAAAGTCGAGGTATTGCCTGATATAGATATCAATGTACAGCACTGGGGAAGGCTGAACGAGATACATTATTCTTATGACGGTTCCATAAATAACAGCCAGGGAATCGATCTGAACAACTGTGAATTTACATTTGATGAGAGATACGATGGTACATATTGGGTAAAAATGACATATGACGGATATAAGGCTTATGATGACAGCAATTATTATTCAAGACCGTTCCATATGTTCTATAAGATTTACAATAGTAATGGCACCGTAGTAGATTCCGGAGTAATTACGACCGATTCGATTTCTGTTGGGGATCATTTTGTTGGGACCTATACCATTGGTTCTCTGGCGCCAGGTTACTATCGTATGGTGATTGAAGGAAAGACTTATTGATTGATAGAAACAACCAAATTAATCAGACGAAAAAAAAGAAGGAGCCGCAAAAAACGGCTCCTTTGATGAATTGCGGTAAAGCCGCATGAATTATGCTTCGCGGGCGGATTGTCCCGGCATGAATCGCGGAGGGCCGCCATGAAAAATCACGCGATCTTCGGCACGAGCATCAGCGCAAGACCGAAGAGGATCAGAAGCGAGGTCACGTCGACGATCGTGGTGATGAACGGTCCCGCCATGACCGCCGGGTCGAAGCCGATCTTCTTGGCGAGGATCGGCAGCGAGCACCCGATGAATTTCGCAAGGAACACGGTGCAGCAGAGCGCGATCGAAACGGTCACGGCGATCAGCAGATACGGCGTGAACTGGTTGTTGAAGCTGTTGTGATAGGTGATCGCGTACATCATCATCATCTTGCCGAAGTTGACGACGGCGAGCGTCGCGCCGGCAAGCAGCGAGATGCGCCACTCCTTGAAGATGACACGGGGCAGGTCCTTGAACTCGATCTCACCGAGGGAAATGCCGCGGATGACCGTAACGGACGCCTGATTGCCCGCGTTGCCGCCGGTGTCCATCAGCATCGGGATGCACGCAAGCAGCATCGCGCTGATGAAGGACTGGAACTGCACGCTCATCAGATTGCTGAAGTGGTTGATGACGAGCTCGGTGAAGATCGCAGCGACCATCAAAATGCACAGCCACGGGATGCGGTGGATGTACAGCGAGAACACGCCGGTCTTGAGGTACGGCTTGTCGGACGGCGTGATAGCAGCCATCTTTTCGATATCTTCCGTCGCCTCTTCCTGCAGGACGTCGATCGCGTCGTCGACCGTGACGATACCGACGAGGCGGTTCTCGCCGTCCACGACCGGCAGCGCGATGAGGTCGTATTTTGAAAGCGTCTGCGCCACCGTCTCCTGATCGTCCAGCGTCTTGCAGGAGATCACGTTCGTTTCCGCCAGATCGCCGATCAGCATGTCCGGCTGACTGAGAATGAGGCGCCGGATCGTGACGAAGCCGTAGAGGGTCCGGTCCGCGCGCGTGACGTAGCAGATGTTGATCGTTTCCTTGTCGATGCCGGTGCGGCGGATCGTTTTGATCGCGTCCTCCACGGTGAAGTTCGGGCGCAGCTCGACGTATTCCGTCGTCATGATGCTGCCCGCCGAGTCGTCCGGGTACTTCAGAAGCTCGTTGATGAGCTTGCGCGTGTCGGGATCCGCCTGCGCAAGGATCCTTTTCACGACGTTTGCCGGCATCTCTTCAACGATGTCGACGGCGTCGTCGATGTACAGCTCGTCGATGACCTCCTTGAGCTCGGAATCCGAGAAGCCTTTGATGAGAAGCTCCTGGGAATCGCTCTCCATCTCGACAAAGGTATCCGCCGCCAGCTCCTTCGGGAGCAGGCGGAACAGCCGCGGCAGCATTTCGGGCTCCAGGTCCTCAAACAGCGCGGCAATATCCGCTGCGTTCATCGTAACGAGAATGTCGCGCAGCGTTCCGTATTTTTTCGATTCGATCAGCGATGTGATCGCGGTGGCTAAATTTGCCATATCAGTCTTCCTCCTTTCAATTGATTGGAGCAAGACCCGCGTTTACGGGATCGGCAGGGTCGGCCGCCATAAGGGCACGTCCGAAGCGTTTCCGCATATCAGCGGGCTTGCGGAGCCGGTACTGCTACTGCCTGCATCCATGACAGCCACCTCCTTTGCCAATGAAAAATGAAGGAATGAAGGTAATGAAGGAATGGGATCCTTTTCCGTTCATCCTTAACAAAACAATTGTATTCCGTTCGGTTGGTGTTGTCAACGAGAAAATGCTCGCCGCGGACGTTTTTTTCCTGCACTTGCATTTTCGGACGGCGTGTGGTATCATGTGCGGACGCAAAGGAGGCGGGGAAATGGAATCGATCGCAAAGCTTTGGTGGCTTTTCGCGGCGCTCGGGGCGATGAACCTGATCACGTTCGCGGTATACGCGTATGACAAGCACATCGCGCAATCAAGAAAGGGCAAGCGCCGCGTGCCGGAGCGCACACTGCTTCTGCTGTCGTTTCTCGGCGGCTGCATCGGCGCAGCGCTCGGCATGGTCCTTTGCCGTCACAAGACGAAGCACGCGAAGTTTCTGATCCTCGTACCGCTGTCGGTCATTCTTTGGGCATGTGCGCTCGGTGCGCTGATCGCGCATCTTTTGGGAGCGTTCTGACGGACCGAACATTCGCGGAAGATTTTTAGTTCTGTTACATTTCCGACGCATTTATCCTGTATAATGAGACAGCCCGATGAAAACGGAACACCGTTTTGCAGGGCAAAAGGAGGAACACAGATGAAAAAGAGAATCGGCGCACTGTTCGCCGTATTGCTATGCATCCTGCTGCCGCTTTCCGCGCTTGCGGAGGGCGACGGAGAAACGGAGACGGCGGCGCCTGCCGTTACGGCAGAACCGACGGCAGAGCCCTCGGACGCGGTCGATATCACGCCTGTGGGCGACAGCGACGCATATAAGTCCATGCTGATGGATTCGTTCGATCAAACGCTGCTCGGCAAGGATCAAAGCCTCAGAAGGCAGCTTCTGAACATCCTTCGCAGCGAGGAGATCACGGTCACGGCGGACAGCTACCGCAACATCGTGCGCTATGTGAACGACACGGTTGCAAAGCAGAAGCTTTCGGAAGGCGCATCGCTGGAACACTATACCGACGCGGACTTCGAGATCGCGGCGGAGCTGATCGAAAAGATTGCAAACGAGCTCGGACTGCAGTATTCGATCGATCCGAGCAACGATTCCCAGAACGAATACGCGCGTGTGATCACGATCAAAAAGAACGGAAAACTGCTGGGACGCATCAACAGCGACGCCAAAACCGACGTCGGCGATGCGCCGGCTTTGGGCTGGATCATCGGCGGCGGGATTCTGATCGGCGCCGCGGCGATCTTCGGGATCGTTCTTCTGGTCATCACGGAACGCAAGAAGAAGGCGGCATAAACGATGGCAGTACGCGAAAGAGACAGTTCCCCGACCGGACGGGGCTTCCTTATGGTCATTCCGTTCCTGCTGTTCTTTGCGGGCGTGTTCTGTCTCGGCATGTACTTCTTTCAGTCGGTGGTCGAGGAGACGGCTTTCTTCGGACTGCTTGTCGGCAGCACCACGCAGACGGAGATCACGGACGAGGACACGGGCTTTGTGCCGGGCGAGCGTCCGAACGCGCTTTTGAAGATCCCCGCGATCCGCTACGGAAAGCAGTTTGCGCGGCTGAATGTTTCCTGGCAGAACGGCGGCTGGAGCATCCGGAACGTCCCGGTTTGGTTCGGCTCGGATAAGAAGATCCTGAAGAAGGGCGCGGGCATGTCGTTCGGCTCGGCGTTCCCGGGCGAACGCGGCTGTACGATCCTTTCGGCGCACGTCACGCGTGATTTTGCCGAGCTGGAGGATACGCCGGTCGGCGCGATTGTGACTTTGGAGACGAGCTACGGACCCTATGCATACCGCGTGGAGGAGAAGAGGACCGCAGACGGTACGGACCGCTGGTACATGGATGCGGGGCAGGACGCCGATCTTGTGCTGTACACCTGCTATCCGCGCGACAACAACGGCAAGCGCCGCACCGAGCGCTGTGTGCTGCTGTGCACGCTGATCGACGGAACGGAGGTGCCGCAATGAAGCTGTTCAGATTCATCGGAACGGCGATCGTCCTTGCCGTCCTGTGCGCGGCGATCGTACTGACACTGACTGCCGGCACGCTGCGCTTTATCGCGCTGAACCCGGCGTACTTCAAGACGTTTCTGCCGACAAAGAGCTACTGCACCGAGATGCGGGAAAACCTTTCGGACGATCTCGACCACGTCGCGCTGCTGTACGGGCTGAAGGAAGGCTCGTTTTCTGCGGTCGTGACGGACGAGTCGATCGTATGGTACACAAACACGCTGATCGACGCACTGTACGCCGAGGACGCCAAAGCGCCGCTCGATCTTCCGGCGTATCCCGCCGACGGGTTCAAGAGCTATCTGCGCGCAAACACGGCGTTTGCCCCGGAGGGGATCGACGACTGCGCCCAGGACGCGGCGCGGGCGGTGACGGAGGATCTTTCGGCGATCAATACGAAGCTCGTGATCGAGCCGTTTCTGAAGCTCCGCAACCACACGTTCTCGCGGGCGTCGCTCGTGCTGTTCGGCGCAGGCGCGCTGCTTGCGGTCGTGATGCTGATCTTCCTTACGATGCTGTATTACGGCAAGGCGAAGCGGACCGGCGCGGTGCTGCGGACCGGCGGCTGCTTCATGGGCGTGACGCTCGTGTTCGTGCCGGTCATGCAGTTTTTGCTGTTCGGCTATGTGGAACGGCTGAACATCACCGCAAGCGCGTTCCGCACCATTCTCACCGGATACCTTCATACGCTTCTCTACGGCTGGTTCGTCATCCTGCTCGTTATGGAGCTTCTGACGTTTCTGCTGCTTCTGATCGCGATCTCCCGCGCAGCGCACGGCAAGAAGAAAAAAGCGAGATGAGCGGCAAAAGCCTCAGCGGATCAACAGCGTCCGGCACAGAAGCAAATGCCGGCGGACATGAAAAAATCCGGCAAAATCAAGAAATAATGCTTGACAAAAGCGGAAAGCGTCATTATAATATTTGTGTTTTCAAGCAGAGCGCCCGCTCTCACCTGCCGGCAATCGCGCCGCGTCACGGTTTATAGATCGCAAGAACTATCGATGGTGGGTGCATCTGCGCCCACTATTTTTGTTTGGAGGTGTTTTTTCATCGCTACGCAGGACATGCAGATCAACGAAGAGATCCGCGACCCCGAAGTGCGGCTGATCGACGAAAACGGACAGCAGCTCGGTATTATGGATGTGCGGGACGCACAGCGTCTGGCGGACGAACGCGAACTGGACCTTGTAAAGGTCTCACAGAACGTACCCCCGACTTGCAAGCTCATGGACTACAGCAAGTATCGCTATGACATGCTGAAGCGGGAGAAGGAACAAAAGCGCAATCAGAAGATCATCGAGATCAAGGAGATCCGTCTTTCCGCCACCATCGACCAGCACGATATGGAGGTCAAGGCAAAGCAATGCGATAAGTTCCTGCGCAACGGCGACAAGGTGAAGGTGTCCATCCGCTTCCGCGGCAGACAGATCACCAAGGGCGAAATGGGCGAGGACGTCATGGAAGCGTTTTACGACATGGTGTCCGACGTCGCGGTGAAGGAACGTCCTCCCAAGCAAGAGGGCAGAAACATGTTTATGGTGCTTGCACCGAAAAAGTAATCGAAAGTATTAGCAGGAGGAACAACCATGCCGAAAATCAAGACCCATCGCGGCGCAGCAAAGCGTTTTTCCCTGACCAAGTCGGGCAAGATCAAGCGCGCCAAGGCTTACAAGAGCCACATTCTCACCAAGAAGAGCACCAAGAGACTTCGCGGTCTGCGTCAGACCGGCTACATCGCCGAAGAAGAACAGAAGAAGATCCGCGAGCTGATCCCGTATAAGTAAGGAGGAATAAAACCATGGCAAGAATCAAGAGAGCAGTCAACGCCGTTAAGAAACGCCGCAAGGTCCTCCGCCTCGCAAAGGGCTATTACGGAGCAAAGAGCAAGCAGTATCGCGCAGCAAGCCAGCAGGTCATGAAGTCGATGGCATATGCCTACGTCGGCAGAAAGCTCAAGAAGCGTGAGTACCGCAAACTGTGGATCGCCCGTATCAACGCAGGCGCCCGCATGAACGGCACCACCTACAGCCGCCTCATCAACGGTCTGAAGCTCGCCAACGTCGACATCAACCGCAAGGTCCTTGCAGACCTCGCGATCACCGACATGAACGCGTTCGCGAACCTCTGCGAGATCGCAAAGGCAGCGCGCAACTGAGTCAGGCAGCCCGCAGGGCGCCATGATTTCACCGAAAGAAAGAAGGGACGCTGCGTCCTTTCTTTTTTTGCGCGCATATGCGGGCGCCGGCTGCGCCGACGGGCGGGTTATTTTTCTTTTGCACGGGAAACCGTGTGTTCATCTTGCAATTTACGCGGCGGTTTGATACAATAAAACAGATTGTGAGGGGAGGGATCGGCATGAAACGGATGGCTTCGTTTCTGCTTTGCATGTTATTGCTTGCGTGCGGCGTGCAGACGCCTGCGGCAGACGTGCAGCCGAAGCCGACGCCCGAACCGACGCAGACGGAGGAACCGGTCGAGATCGTTGCGTTCCATACCCAAGCGCCGCAGGCGACCGATACGCCGGCATCGACCGAAGCAGCGACCGAAGCCCCCACGCCGGAGTCGACGCCAGAGCCCACGCCGGAGCCGGAACGGATCGACGCTGCGCGGCTCGACGCGGGAGAGTTCGATTCCTTTTTTGACGATGCGGTCTTTGTCGGGGATTCGATCACAAAATCGTTCCGGAATTATGTAACAGAAAAGCGTGAGGCGGACGGCAGATGCCTTGGGGAAGCCAAGTTCCTGGGCGTGATCAACATGAGCGCGCTGCGTGCGGCAAAGGACCGGATCAACGACGATGGCATCAATTTCTTCTATCGCGGTTCAGCGAAGCCATTCAGCGAGGCGGTCAGGGTGACCGAGGCAAAAAAAGTGCTGATCCTTTTCGGCGTGAACGAGCTCGTATGGTGCAGATGGGACGATGAGACGAGGGCGTTTGAACGGCTGATCGAGCTGGTGCGTTCCGTGGAGCCGGATGCGGAGATCGTCATACAGGCGCTTCTGCCGGTCACGAAGCGCTATTGCAGCAGAAACGAGATCGAGATCGGGACATGGAACAGCTACAACGACGTTCTCCGGGAGATGTGCGAAAAAAACGGCGTCACATTTCTGTCGTTCGCTGAGAAACTGATGGACGACGACGGATATCTCAACGAGACATATTCGAGCGACGGACAATACCATTTGAATGGACAGGGAAACGAGATCTGGATTCGGGCGCTGCGGGAATACGCCGCGCGCCGGATGTATCCGGACGCCGTTTTGGTAATACAGGGAGGAGATTGACATGAAACGGTTGGTTTGCATTCTTTTGATTGCAGTGCTGCTCTGCGCCTGCGCGAATACGTCCGGCGCGGCGGCAAAGGAATACGGCGCGGACTTTGCGAAGCGCGTCGAAGCCGCATGGAAGGAACAGGGATACCTTGAAGACATGGCGCGGTTCGCCGACGAGGACCTGTTCGATTATTACGGGATCGATCTTGCGGCATGCAAGGGCGGGATCGGCTATGTCGACGCCATGGGGTACACGACCGAGGCGATCGTGATCGTTGCGGACGAAGCGATCGCAAAGGAGATCGAAACGCTGCTCAGCAATCACCTTGCTTTTCAAAAGGAGACCTTCAAGTCCTATGATCCCGATGCGCTGAAGATCGTGGAAAACGCGGTCCTCGAACGCGACGGCGGCATGCTCGTGATGATCGTCTCGCCCAACGCGCAGGCGATGCTCGAAACACTGCGGAACGTGACCCCGTAAATGGTCTTTTCTTCGCTCACATTTCTATTTGCTTTTCTGCCGATCACGCTGATCGGCTATTATCTGTTGCCCAAAAAGGCGAAGATCGCCTTTCTGCTGCTCGCAAGCCTCGTGTTCTATGCGTGGGGCGAGCCGCTCTATGTGCTGCTGATGATCGGCTCGATCACCGTCAACTGGGGCATCGGGCTCGGCATGGACAAAAGCGCACGGCACAAAAAGGCGTATCTCATCGCCTCGGTCGTGCTGAACCTGGCGCTGCTGTTCACGTTCAAATACACGGGACTCTTCTGGAACACGGTCCGCGGGCTGTTTCCCGCGCCGCTTTGCGAAAAGACGGTGTCGATCCGTCTGCCGATCGGCATCTCCTTCTTCACGTTTCAGATCATGTCCTATGTGATCGACCTCTATCGCGGCAAAACGAAGGTGCAGAGAAACCCGATCAAGTTCGGCGCGTACGTCACGATGTTCCCGCAGCTGATCGCGGGTCCAATCGTGCGGTATGTGGACATCGAAGCGCAGCTCGAAGCGCCGGATCTTTCCGTGGATTCGATCGCGGACGGCGTGCGGCAGTTCCTTGTGGGTCTCGGCAAAAAGGTCCTGCTCGCGAACACGATGGGCGCGCTCTGGGCGCAGCTTTCCGCGTCGCCCGCCGAAAACGGTGTGCTCGGCGCATGGGTCGGGATCTTTGCCTATTCGTTTCAGATCTACTTCGATTTTTCCGGCTATTCGGACATGGCGTGCGGGCTCGGGCGGATGCTCGGCTTCCGCTTTCTGCAGAACTTCAACTATCCCTACATCGCAGACAGCGTGACCGATTTCTGGCGGCGCTGGCACATCTCGCTTTCCACATGGTTCCGCGAGTATGTCTATATCCCGCTCGGCGGCAATCGCAGGGGCTTAAAGCGGCAGATCCTGAACATTTTGATCGTTTGGGCGCTGACCGGGCTTTGGCACGGCGCAAGCTGGAATTTTGTCGTATGGGGCATGTACTACGGCGTGCTTCTGACGCTTGAAAAGCTGTTTTTCGGGAAGCTCCTCGAAAAGCTTCCGAAGATCGTTCGCTGTCTTCTGACGTTTCTGATCGCGTCGATCGGCTGGGGGATCTTCTATTTCACCGATTTTTCGGCGCTCGGCGTCTATTTCGGCTCGCTGCTCGGGATCGGCAATCCGGGGCTTCTCGGCGCGGGATCCGGCGCGTGGTGTCTTGGGTATCTTCCGATGCTCACGCTTGCCGCCGTCGCCGCAACGCCGCTCGGCGCGTTCGCCGCAAAAAAGCTCGATCGTTTTCGCTGGTTCAAGCCGGTGCAGCTGGTTCTCTGCATCGTGCTGTTCGCGCTCTGCATCGCATCGCTCGCGTCGCAGAGTTATAACCCGTTCATCTATTTCCGGTTCTGAGGGGAGGTGCAAACGTGAAACGAAATCTTTGGAACATCGTTACCGTCGTTCTGTTTGCGCTGCTCCTGCTTGCCGTGCCGCTTGCGTTCCTGCTTTCGCCGTACCGGACGTTTTCGGACGCCGAACGCCGCTACCTTGCCGAGCCGCCGAAGCTTTCGGACGAAAAGCTTTCCGACTGGTCGTACGACGATAAGACCGAGACCTTTCTTGCGGACCATCTGCCCGGGAGGAACGCGCTTGTATCGCTGAATGCGTACCTTACGCTGTACACGGGACGGCAGGTTTCCGCCGACGTCTTCTGCGACGCGGAGGGGTATCTGGTCGAAGCGCCGGTCGATTTCAACGCGCAGGAGCTTATGAGACGGCTTGACCGCATTGCAAAGCTCGGCGAAACGACGGGGCTTACGCCGCGGCTTCTGATCGTGCCGTCGGCGGGGTACGTCCGTCGCGAAAAGCTGCCGGAATCGCTTGCCGCGCTCTACCGCGACGGGGAAGCTCTGCAGCAGATCGCAGACGCGCAGGGCGTTTCGCTTGTGCCGATCGCGGAACGCTTCCAAACCGAGGGGCAGAGCTGGTTCTACCGCACGGACCATCACTGGACCGCGGACGGCGCGTTTGCGGCGTATGAGGCATATATGCGCGCCGCCGGGCACGAACCGCTTTCAAAGGACGCGTTCACACGCCGCGAGATTTCGGGGTATTCCGGTTCGACGCGCTCGCGCTCCGCGCTGTGGCTGCATCCGACCGAGCCGCTGACGGTCGACGAGCCGACCGACTGTGAGGTTTCAGTCACGTTCTCGGACCGGGAAGGGACGTTTTCAAGCCTGCTTTTTGCGGAGCATCTCGATGCATACGACTGGTATCCGTACTTTCTGGACGGCAACCATCCGGTCACGGTGATCGAAAACAGGAGCGCGGATGCGGACGCGCCGGTGCTGCTCATGGTCAAGGATTCGTTCGGCAACACGCTCGTGCCGTATCTCGTCCCGTCGTACAGAACGATCGTCATGGTCGACCCGCGCTATACGAAGCAGAGCGTATCCGAGCTTGCCGGGCAGTACGGCGCAACGGAGCTCCTGTTTTGCTATTCGATCGAGCGCATCGCAACCGAAGAAAGCCTGAAGCTGCTGAAATAAACAAGACTTCACACAAAGAAATCCACGGAGAAACTATGGAAGCAATAAAACCGAATTCTCAAATAATCAGCAAATATGTGAGAGCGTTTGTTTTTCGCGAGATAGCAGTTAACGGCGTAGATCCTCGCGATGGACTTGAAAAGACATCGTTGCGATTGAACACGCGCGCACCGTATACGGAGGGATATAAGTATGATATTTACAAAAAATATCATACCATGCTGCAGGAACATGCGAAACCATATGTTCAAATCATTCGACAAGCGATGAATGATTCTGCGAACAACCTTGTATACAAGCAACATCAGAAAGACAGATTGCTTCCCGTGGAAGAAGATCGTGCGGCACTCTTGGAATCGGCGCTGCAAAAGTTATATCAAACGAATGCAGATTCAAATGCGGAAGCTTTTGAAGAAATTGTTAAACTGAACGGATCAAGGTTTGATGTTATCGGCTTTATATTCTTCTTAAAAAATATGGAGTGCTACATGCCGATCAGTCCGGAGAATTTCGATGATAGGTTTTCAAAACTCGGTATTTCCACACATTTCAGTCATGCTTGTTCATGGGAGAATTATCTGTACTATAACCGATTGCTTAACGAAATCCGATTGGTATTGCAGAAAGAAATCCATCCGGATTTTACACTTCTTGACGCGCATTCGTTTGTATGGATGCTCCCCACATTGGAATTATACTTGGACGATTCCTATCGTATTGCAGAGCATAAGACTTTCGGAAAAGGCGTGATAAAAGCATTCAATAAACAAACCGTTGTTTTTCATTTCAACAACCAGGAGAAGTCCTTTGATTTAAAAACTGTTTTACAGAACAATATACTTCGTTTTCTTTCCGTACAAGCCATCTCAGAGGAGGAACGGCAATCGGGCGAGAAGGCAGACGAACAGCTTGTCAAAGACTTGAAGAATACTTCACTGTATGATTGCGAAAGCGGTTTTGTTTATAGGGGTGTTCCCAAGAAAAAGATAATACAGGAAGCGGCTTGTAAAGCGAGCCCGGTTCTACAGCGAGATCGGCAGACAGCAATAAATGCTTTGTCTCACGCCGGATTTTGTTGCGAGATCGAAGCATCTCACAAAACGTTTATCCGGCGAAACTCCGATAAGCCATATACAGAGCCGCATCATTTGGTCCCTATGGCGGCATATCGTCTGTTTGAGGTATCGTTAGATGTAGAAGAGAACATTGTATCTTTGTGCAGCAATTGTCATAATGAGATTCATTACGGCAAGTACGCCGATCGGCTTATCAGAAGACTTTATCAGATTCGCAAGGATGATCTTCATAATGTCGGAATTGACATAACCGAGGAACAATTGCTTGAGCTATATGGTATCCATACTGATCAGCAAGATTGATCATACAATCAAATCTAATTTCAAGCTGCGATTATAAAGCTTGAAGAAACGCCGGAGAAATTATTCCGGCATTGTATGCGCAAGTCAAAAGCCTTCCCCTCTGAGGGGAAGGCGCCGTTAGGCGGATGAGGTGGACACGCAAAAAAGCGGAACGCTTTTTGCGGATGAATGAATTGTGCTGCGCACATGAATTGACCCTGCGGTCATGAATTGGCGGTTGACAGACGGGGATTTGTGCGATACAATAGGCAAAGCGTTGAAGGTGTCAGGTACCGTCCGAACGCAGTGAAAGAGAGCCTCCGCCGCGGCTGAAAGCGGGGGAACAGGGCACGGACGGGAAGGTTCAGCACCGGAGCATCCGTAAAGCGGAAATGAACAAAATGATGAATAAAGGATTTCCCGAAGGAAAATCAACCTTCATTTTTCATTCTTCATATCCGAAATGCGGCGCAGCCCTGCGTTATCGGGGAAACGAGAGAAGGGCATCGCCCTTAACTTGGGTGGTACCGCGGAATTTGTTTCGTCCCATGCAGTCAAATTGCATGGGACTATTTTTTAAGGAGGAATGTATGAGTATGACGATGGAAGAGCTGCGGCAGCAGTTCTATGAGCATCTGCAACAGGCGAACGCCGCCGAGGCGTTTGAGGAGCTGCGCGTCCGGTATCTCGGCAAAAAGGGCGAGATCACGGGACTTTTGAAGAACATGGGCGCGATCGCGCCGGATATGCGCAAGGAATACGGCGCAAAGGTCAACGCGCTCAAGGAAGAGGTCGAATCAAGCATCAAGAAGCGCATCGAGGAAGCGCACGCGCGTGAGCTCGAACGGAAGATCGCGGCGACCGAGCGTTATGATCTCAGTTTGCCGAGTACGCTCAGTGAGGGCAGCTATCATCCGATCACGCTCGTGCAGCGCGAGGTCGAGCAGATCTTTGCGTCGATGGGCTTTACGATCGAAGATTACGACGAGATCGTCGACGACTATCACTGCTTCGAAGCGCTGAACATCCCGAAGCACCATCCCGCCCGCGACATGCAGGATACCTATTACCTCAGCAACGGGCAGCTTCTGAAAACGCACACGTCCGCCGCGCAGAACGCGATCATGAAAAAGTACGGTGCGCCGCTTCGCGCGATCTTCCCGGGTCGCTGCTTCCGGAATGAGAGCACCGACGCCTGCCACGAGAACACGTTCTTCCAGATGGAGGGCATCATGATCGACGAGAACATCTCGATCTCGAACCTGATCTATTTCATGAAGACGATGCTTTCGGAAGTCTTCCAGCGCGACGTCAAGGTCCGTCTGCGTCCGGGCTTCTTCCCGTTCGTCGAGCCGGGCTTTGAGCTCGATATCTCCTGCGCGATATGCGGCGGCAAAGGCTGTCCGTCGTGCAAGAACTCCGGCTGGCTCGAGCTGTGCCCCTGCGGCATGATCCACCCGAACGTGCTGAAGGCGGGCGGCATCGACACCGAGAAATACACCGGCTTCGCGTTCGGTCTCGGCCTTACGCGGCTTGCCATGATGAAATACGGGATCAAGGACATCCGCGATCTGAACAGCGGAAACCTCAAGTCCCTCGACCAATTCGTGAAGTAAGGAGGCAAACCCATGAAAGTTTCCATGAACTGGATTTCGGACTATGTGGACCTCTCCGGTCTCGATATCGACGATCTGATCCATCGCTTCACGCTGTCCACCGCGGAGGTGGAGGACGTTTACCATCTCGGCACCGAGATCAACGGTGTCGTCGTTGCGGAGATCAAAACGATCGAAGCGCATCCGAACTCCCAAAAGCTGCATCTATTGGAGCTCGATCTCGGCGATCGCACCGACCGCTGCGTGTGCGGCGCGCCCAATGTGCGCGTGGGCATGCGCGTGCCGTTCGCGCCGTTCGGCGCCTCCGTCGTCGGGATGACGATCGGCGAAGCCACGATTGCGGGCGTCGTCTCCCGCGGGATGTGCTGCTCCGCGGCAGAGCTCGGCATTGCGGATTCTTCGAGCGGACTTTTAGAGCTTCCCGCGGACGCGCCGCTCGGCAAACCCGTCAAGGAGCTGTACGCGTTCGAGGACACCGTGTTCGAGGTCGACAACAAGTCGCTGACGAACCGTCCGGACCTTTGGGGACATTACGGCATCGCGCGCGAGTTCTCAGCGATCGCAAAGCGCCCCTTAAAGCCTTTGGAGCTCGACGATCTTGCAAAATACGACGCTTTGGATCCGGTCCCGCTCGGTGCGATCGATCCGGAGCTCTGCTATCGCTATTCCGCGATCCGCGCGGATCACATCCAAAAGACGGTCAGCCCGATCGACATGCAGATCCGCCTCTATTACTGCGGCATGCGCGCGATCTCGCTTTTAGCCGACCTCACGAATTACGTCATGCTCGAGCTCGGACAGCCGACGCACGCGTTCGATTCACGCATGGTCGGCACGATCGGCGTGCAGCGCTTCCCGGAGACCTTCGCGTTCCAAACGCTTGACGGCACGGAGCGGAAGATCGACCCCGAAACGCTGATGATCACCAGCGACGGAAAGCCCGTCGCGGTCGCGGGCGTCATGGGCGGCCTGAACAGTGAGATCGTAAGCGACACGGATTCGGTGACGCTCGAATGCGCGACGTTCTCGGCGGTGTCGGTCCGCAAGACCTCGAGCCGCATCGGGCTCAGAACAGACGCGAGCATGCGCTATGAAAAGACGCTCGATCCGGAGCTCTGCGCGCTTGCCGCGGGCAGATTCTTAAAGCTCCTGCTTGCGATCGTTCCCGAAGCGAAGGTCGTCAGCCGCTATACGGACTGCTATCAGTATCATTATCCGACGATCGAGCTGCACTTCGACAAGAAGTTCGTCGACCGCTACACGGGCATCGACATCTCCGACGCGCAGATCAACGACACACTGACGCGGCTCGGCTTCGGCGTGACCGAAAGCAACTCGGTCTTTGACGTCAAGGTCCCGTCGTGGCGCGCCACCAAGGACGTGACGATCCCCGCGGACGTCATCGAGGAGATCACGCGCATCTACGGCTACGACAATTTCAAGATCGAGACCACGATGAGCGCGCTGCGCCCGGTACAGCCGCTTCAGGTGAAGGCGGACGAGAAGGCGATGAAGGACGCGCTTGTGAAAACCTTCGGGTTCCACGAGGTCCACACCTATCTCTGGTGCGACGCAAAGAAGCTGAACGATCTGAAGATCCCGCTGCCCGAGAACGTGTATCTTCTGAACGGCATGAACCCCGACGCGACCGTGCTGCGCACCGCGATGATGCAGACGCTGCTGCCGGTTCTGAAGGAGAACCGCTTCTATGCGCCGGCGTTCGGCGTGTTCGAGATCGGCAGAACGGTCAAGGGGCAGAAGCCGGACGGCACCGCAAACGAGCGCAGAACGCTCGGCGTTGCCCTGCTTTCGCACGAAAAGGAACGCACCGTGTTCCTTGCCGCGCGCGATATGATCGCTGCGATCCTGTTCGATATGCGCCGGATCCAGCCGACGTTTGAGCGCGTGCAGCCGATCAATGCCTGGGAGCATCCCGCAAACACTGCGGCGATCATGCTCGACGGCAAGACGATCGGAACCATGTCGACCGTGCATCCCGAGGTTGCGGCGGAGATCGACAAGAAGGCGTCGCTCGTCACCCTGGAGCTCGATATGGATGCGCTTGCCGAGATCAAGGAAGCGGACCTCAAGTACCGCGAGGCGTCGCGCTTCCCGGGCATCGACATCGACCTAAGCTTCGTCGTCGACAAGGACGTCACGTTCAAAGACGTCACCGGTCCGTTCTTTGAAGACCGCGATGAGACGCTTTCCGGCATTTCGCTCGTCGATATCTACGAAGCGGACGTCAAGAGCATGACGATCCGGCTCTCGTTCGTATCCCCCGTAAAGACGCTGCAGAAGACGGAGGTGCAGGCATACATCGACCGCATCCTCGCCGTTCTCGCGGAAAAGAACATCCGTCTGCGCACGGTATAAAAAGAAATGAAGAATGAAGAAATGAAGAAATGGAGAAATGGAGAATGAAGAATTACGGAAGATTTTCTTCCGGAAAATCTATCATCATTCATTTTGAAGTCTGAAGCATTCATTTTTCGACACCGACGAAAAGGAGGAACAACAATGGCATTCAATGTAGCAAAGGTTACCGACGATCTCGTCAAATGGCTCAACGACTGGTTCGAGGAAAACGGTCCCGGCTGCAACGCCGTGATCGGCATCTCCGGCGGCAAGGACAGCTCGGTCACCGCGGCGCTGTGCGTACGCGCGCTCGGCGCGGACCGCGTTATCGGCGTTCTGATGCCGAACGGCGAGCAGTACGACATCAACGTCAGTGAAGCGCTGGTCAAGCATCTCGGCATCCGCTCCTACGTCGTCAACATCAAGGACGCGTACGACGGCGTCGTGAACGCGGCAAAGGCGGCGGGCGTGGAGCTTTCTAACCAATCCTACATCAACCTCGCGCCGCGTCTCCGCATGAGCACGCTCTACGCGGTCTCGCAGTCGTATAACGGCAGGGTCATCAATACCTGCAACCTCAGTGAGGACTGGGTGGGCTACTCCACACGCTACGGCGATTCCGTGGGCGATGTGTGCCCGCTCGGCAAGCTCACTGTCGCGGAGGTCAAGGAGATGGGAACGTACTTGGGGCTTCCCGACATGTTCGTGTACAAGGTCCCGAGCGACGGACTCTGCGGCAAGACGGATGAGGACAACCTCGGCTTCACCTACGCCGTGCTCGACCGCTACATCCGCACCGGCGAGATCGACGATCCCGAGACGAAGGCGCTGATCGACCGCAAGCATAAGATGAACCTCTTCAAGCTGGAGCTGATGCAGACCTTCCAGTACGACCCGAACGCGGAAGAATGACGGTGAAGGGCACCGAACCGGTCCGGGCGATCGCCAAAGCCTGCACGCTTTTAGACCTTCTCACAGAGGCAAAACGCCCGCTTTCGCTCGCGGAGCTGACCGAGTCCGCCGGCTGGGCAAAGAGCACCGTTTACGGGCTATTAAGCTCCATGCGCAGCTGCGGGCTTGTGGAGCAGGACGCGGCAAGCGGGAGGTTTTCGCTCGGTGTGCGCCTGTTCGAGTACGGCAGCGCGGTGAACGCCACACGAAACATCATCACGCTTTCGCGCGAGCCGATGGAACGGCTGGTCAAGGCTGTCGGAGAATCCGCGTCGCTGTCGATGCTTGATCGCGGCGAAGCGCTGGTGCTCGCGCACGCGGAGGCGGATTCGAGCTTTCATATCGTGTCCGAGACCGGCGCGCATCTGCCCGCGTTCTGTACGGCGCAGGGCAAAGTCCTGCTGTCGGCGCTTTCGGACGCGACGGTGCGCCGCATCTTTGAGACGCAGTTTCAGCAATTCACGCCGCACTCGCTCTCGAGCGCCGACGCGCTTCTTTCCGAGTTGAAAACGGTCCGCGAAACCGGCTTTGCGATCGAAAACGGCGAGTTCAGGATCGGCGTCCGCGGCGTTGCCGCGCCGATCAAAGACCATACCGGCGCGATCCGATATGCGGTCGGTCTCATCGGCATGTTCCGCCGCGTCGACTCGGACGAGTTCCGCGCCGCGACCGCGGAGGTCCGAAAAACCGCCGCCGCGCTTTCCGAAGCGCTCGGGTATCGGGAAAACTGAAAACAGGGACAAAGGATTGCATGCATCAAGCGGCGGGGATATCATTCCCCGCCGCTGCTTTGCGTCAAACGGATCGGCGATCCGTCTGATCCGTATTACCGTAATTCCGCGTTGTTTTTACACTTCATTACAGCTTTTTTTTCAATCGGCAGCTGCGATGTCCTTTCGGGAAATCCTCAGCAGCGCCGTACTCGGTGAATCCATGTTTGCCATAGAAATCCGCGACCCAATCACGGGCGTACACAAACAGAACGTCGGCTCCGTTTTCCCTCGCCTCACGCTCGCACTCCTTCAGCAGATAGGAAGCAAGCCCTTGACCGCGGCAGGGCTCATCCACCCAAAGAAGGTGAACGTAGCCGTCGTCCCAGCCGCCGACGCCTGCCATGATACCTGCGATCATGTTTCCGTCACGGTCGACGAGCTTCTTGTTCAGGCGGATATACCCGTGCAGCGGCGGAACAACGGAATCGTTGAATTCGTCCAGATTCTCGTAAATAAAATCAACGTCCTCTTCCGTACCGCGCCTGATCTCAAATCGCTTCTGCGCGCTGTTATACTTTGGCATAACGTCCGGCAGATCCCGATCGAGACGCTTGCACATATAATAACGAGTCGGACCTTTCGACCTGCTCTGCTCAGCGCACACCGAATAGCCGTGCTTATCGCAAAAGTCCTTGGCTTGAAAATCGAAGGTTTCGAGCAAAGAGAGATAGCAGCCGCGTTCTTTGGCAATGTGCTCGGCTTCTCTTAACAGCATGGAGCCCAATCCCTGCCCGCGGTACGCCTCATCTACCCACATCGTGATGTCATCCAGTTGACCCCAGGTGTAGATCATTGCGTCGAATGCGGCGACGGTGTTTCCCTCTTCGTCTTCGACCTTTAAGATGAGCTCCTCATCCTCCGGCGCGTCCGGTTCCGGCGGCAGTACGGCGTCGTCGAATTCGTCGATCCGTTCTTCCATGTATTCCGCATCTTCGTTTGTTAAAGGTTTCATTTCGTATTCCATTTTTATTTTCTCCTCAAATCGTTTTTTATTGGGCTGTTGGTTGCTGAAAAAGGGTATAAAATACCGCAGAGAAGCAGCTCCCACTGTGGCTGCGTCCTGCGGCTCCCACTTTCAGAAGTTACTTTTCAATCGGCGCACAAAATAAAGAAGAGGATCACTCTCCGTCATGTTTTGCGCCTGTATGCAGTTATCCCGCAAAAGCAATCTGAATCATGGGTTTACACTCCTGTCTCGAATGATCCTGATTATACATGAAAAGGCAGCAGCCGTCAAGGATCATTCGCAGCAATACAGCCCTGTGATCATAAACAACGGAGCATTTGCATGTCCGGGGATTCAGGGTACGCCTTTTTTGTTTTCCCATTTATGGGATTGCAGCGCGGGCTGAAAGATGATATGATAGGGACATGGAATTTGATGCGATCATCAAAAACGGCTTGATTCTGGACGGCAGCGGAACGGAAGCGTACCGCGCCGATCTCGGCGTGACCGGCAAACGAATCGCGGCGATCGGCGATCTTTCCGCGGCGAACGCGGGGGAGATTATCGACGCGGCGGGCAAGGTCGTCATGCCCGGCTTGATCGACGCGCACCGGCATGCGGACGCTGCAATCGTTCGGGACGGCTTCGGGACCGCGGAGCTATTGCAGGGGCTTACGACCGTCGTCAACGGCAACTGCGGATTAAGTGCCGCGCCGGTGTGCGGTCCGCACAAGACCGACGTCGCGGCTTATCTTTATCCGATCACGGGCGAACTCGGCGATCTTCCGGTCGAAAGCATGGCGGCGTATCTGAACGCGCTGAAACGCCGTCCGCTGCCGCTGCACGCTGGGATGCTCGCGGGGCTCGGCACGGTCCGCGCCGCCGTCGCGGGATTCGAGAAAAACCTGACCGACGGAGATTACCGCGCGATCCGTGCGCTGCTTGCCCGCACGCTGTCCGAAGGCGCGCTCGGCGTTTCTTTGGGACTCGGCTACGCGCCGGAATGCTTTTTCGACACGGCGGGACTCGTGCGCGCTCTCGAACCGATCCGCAATACGAACGTCACGCTGTCCGTGCACATGCGTTCGGAATCCATGAACCTATTGCCGTCGATCGACGAGGCGCTGACGCTTGCAAAGGCGCTCAACGTACCCCTGCAAATCAGCCACCTGAAGGCGGTCGGGCGCGAGCGGTGGGGAACGCTCATCCATGACGCGCTCGAAAGGATCCGCCGCGCGCGGGAGGACGGGCTCGACGTGCAGTGCGACGCGTATCCGTACACCGCGGGCAGCACGCAGCTCCTTCACGTTCTGCCGCCGGAGTTTTTGGAGGGCGGGACGGAGGCGATCGCAAGGCGGCTTATGGATCCCGCCGCGCAGAAGGTGCTCAGGGAGCGCTTTGAGACCGGCACGGACTACGACAACTATGCAAAGCTTCTCGGCTGGGAGAACATCGAGATCTCCTCGGTACGATGCGAAGCGGACAAGCCGCTTGTCGGCAAAACGGTCGCGGAAGCGGCGGGGAATGCGGAGCCGTGGCGGTTCTGCGCCGAGCTTCTTTCCCGCAATCGCTGCGCGGTCACGATGATCGACCGGCTGACGAATGAGGACGATATCGCGGCGATCTATCAAGCGCCGCTTTCCTATGTGATCTCGGACGCGACATACCCGAAGGACGGCATTCCGCATCCGCGCGTATACGGGACCTTTATACGGATCCTCGAACGGTTCGTAAAGGAACGCAAAACGCTCTCGCTTGCCGAGGCGGTCCGAAAGATGACGCGCATGCCCGCGGACCGGTACGGGCTGACGAAAAAAGGACGCATCGAGATCGGCGCGGACGCGGATCTTCTCGTGTTCGACCTGGACCGCGTGCACGAACGGGCGACGTTTGCGGATCCCGCAAGATGCTGTGAGGGGATCGAAACGGTATTGGTGATCGGCGTGCCGGCGGTCGGGAACGGCGAATTGACAGGCATAATGAACGGAACGGTTTTGGAACGGAGGGGCATATGAAACACGAAAATCAGAAATGCAAGATCCTGGTGATCCGGGATCTGCTGCTGGAGACGGACGACAAGCATCCGCTGACGGTGCAGGATATCATCGACCGGCTCAAAGAGCGCGGGATCCAGGCAGAGCGCAAGAGCGTGACGGACGACCTTCTGACGCTCACCGATTACGGCATGGACATCGATTCGTTTCCGGTCGGCAAGCGCAAGGGCTACTATCTCGCATCGCGCATGTTCGAGGCGGCGGAGCTCAAGATGCTTGTGGACAGCGTGCAGGCGGCGAAGTTTCTGTCTCCGAAAAAAACGTCGCGTCTGATCAAAAAGCTCGCGGGGCTTCAAAGCCGTGGGGAAGCGGCGCTTTTACGCCGTCAGCTCTATATCTCCGACCGCGGCAAGACGGACAACGAATCCGTGTTCTACAACATCGACGCCATCCACGGCGCGATCGCGGAGGATCGGGAGATCACATTCGTTTACTGGCAGTACGATCTCGACAAAAAACGCGTCCCGCGCAAGGGCGGCGCGCGTTATCGGGTCAGTCCGTTCGCGCTCGTCTGGGACGATGAGTTCTATTATCTGATCGCCTACGACGCCGAGGACGCCTGCATCAAGCATTACCGCGTCGACAAGATGACCCGCATCTCGGCGGAAAACGCGGAAAGGCAGGGGAAGGACGTATTCAAGGCGCTCGATATGTCGGTCTACACAAGCCGCAATTTTTCGATGTTTGCGGGCGACGAGGCGGACGTTGTGCTCGACTGCGACGGAAATCTCATCGGCGTGATCGTCGACCGCTTCGGGACCGACGTGTCGATCCATCCGGAAGGAGAGCGGTTCACCGCGTTTGTGAAGGTCGCGGTCTCCGAACAGTTCTTCGGCTGGGTCGCCGCTTTGGGCGGCGCGGTGCGCATCGTGTCGCCCGAGCCGGTCAAGGAACAATTCCTTGCACTGCTGGACCGCGTCAGGGCTGCGCAGGTAAAAGAATAGAGCCGTTTCCGGGAAGGAACGGCTCTTTCGGTTCGTGCGTTATTCGGCGTCGAGTTTTTTGCCGAGCTCTTTGAATGCCTCGGGATCGGCTACGCGCAGAAGCTCGATGGCAGTGACGGCGCGGACCGCCTTTTTGCCCTCGTTGTCCAGACGCGAATAGCGTTCCAGAAGCTCGCGCTTCTCTCCGTCCAGGAAGATCGGTTTGTCGCCTGCGACAGGCTTGATGTCCAGCACATCGCAGATATGCATGATCGTGTCGAACGAGGTTCCCCCGATGCCCTTCTGCAGCGCGGTTACGATCGTCGACTGCGGAACGCCGATGTACATCGAAAACTGACGCACACTGCGGAATTGTTTTTTGATCTCGGTTTTGATCAGCTTTGTCAATTCATCCATGATACACACCTCCACTCCACAATCATAACACGAATAAAAAGTTTTTGTCAATAAAAATATATTGTACAAATCGGTGTTTTTGAACGGTCTGACGTATCTGACAGAAACAGGAAATCCGAAAGATTGGTATAAACAATTTTCCGATCGTTTTGCGATGGAATCATCTTGACACGGACACAGGATTCCGATATACTAAAAAATACTGTGCGAGATCGGAAACGCCGGTTTGCAGCGTTTCTGTTTGGATGCGGAGCGGATCGGAAGGATCCTGCCGACGAGCGCCGGATGTAAAGAAGCATACCTGATGATCGATAACCATGAAAAAGATATTTCCTTACCTGAAACCGTATAGAAAACAGATGATCCTGACCGGGATCCTGTGCGTCGTCTCCACGCTGGAGGGGACGTTTCTGCCGTACCTGATGAGCCGCATCGTCGACGACGGCATCGCCGTCGGCAATATGGGCGCGATTTTCAGGCTCGGCGGGCTGATGCTTGCGCTTGCGATCATGTCCATGCTCTGTGCGGTCTGGACCGGCGCGGTGAACGCAAGGATCTCCGCGGGCTTTTCGCGCGATCTGACGCACGGCATCTTCCGGAAAGCGTCCGCGCTCGATTTTGAAAACTTCTCGAAGATCGGCACGTCGGGACTGCTGACGCGTTCCACACACGACGTGTCCACGATCTCGAGCGTGTCGTCCATGTTCGTCAATGTCGTGGTCATGGTACCGATCATGATCGCCGGCGGCGTCGCGTTCGCGCTTCTTTCCGACCGCATGCTTGCGCTCATCCTGCTGCTTTCCATGCCGATCGCGTTTCTGATCCTGTTCCCGATCGTGCGGCATCTCGACAGGCTCTGGAAGCTCAGTGATGAATACATCGATGTGCAGAACCGGCTGATGCGCGAACGGCTTTCCGGCATCCGCGTGATCCGCGCGTTCGACAAGGAGGCGCACGAGCATGGTCGCATTGCGCACGCGACCGAGGAGATGGCGAAGTACATCATCCGCGCAAACGTCCGCGCCGGCTATGTGAATCCGCTGTGCATGCTGGTCCTCAATCTTGCGACGGTCGTCATGCTGACGGTGGGCGCGAACCGGCTGCAGAATCCTGCGCTTCTCGCGCAGGGGCTGACAGCGGGCGGCATCATCGCAACGGTGCAGTATGTCGCGCTGATCCTGAACGGCGTGATGATGCTGAGCTGGACGTTCGTGTTCCTGCCGCATCTGAAGGTGTGCATCAACCGTGTGACCGAGGTTCTGGAACTTCCGGACGAACCGGCGGACGCGGGCGACGGCACGATCATTGGGGGCGATCTGGTCCTCGAGAACGTCGGCTTCGCGTACCCGGGCAGTGAGGTTCTGACCGTTTCCGGCGTCCATATGACGGTAAAGGCGGGGGAGACCGCCGCCGTCATCGGCGGCACGGGCAGCGGGAAATCGACGATCCTGAAGCTGCTTCTGGATTTCTATGCGCCGACCGAGGGAAAGATCTCGCTCGGCGGTGTTCCGTATGAGACGATCGGACGCGGCGGCGTGCGCGAAAATGTGTCTGCGGCGCTGCAGAAGGGCATGGTGTTCGAGGGAACGCTGCTCGACAACGTGCGCATGGGCAACCCGGACGCAAGCGAGGACGCGGTGCGAAACGTGCTGGACATTGCGCAGATGACGGAGTTTGTCGACTCGCACGAGGAGGGGCTCAATTACCGCCTTGCACAGTCCGGCGCGAATATTTCGGGCGGACAGAAGCAGCGCATCAGCATTGCGCGAACGATCCTGAAGCCCGCTTCGGTCTATGTATTTGACGACAGCTTTTCCGCGCTCGATTATCTCACCGAAAGCAAGCTCAGAAAAGCCCTGAACCGCTACCTTGCCGGCAAAACGCAGATCATCATCACACAGCGAGCGGCGACCGCTATGCGGTGCGACAGGATCTACGTCCTGGAACAGGGCAGCATCGTCGGGAGCGGAACGCATGCGGAGCTCATACAGACGTGCGAGGTTTACCGCGAGATCGTACGTTCGCAGCTGGGGGGTGACGCCGTATGAAGAAGCAGAACACCTCAAAGAAGACGGTTCTCCGCATTCTGAAGGACACGAAGCCGATCGCGGGCTGGCTTGTGCTTTCCGCGTTTATCAGCCTCATTTCGGTCGCGCTGTCCCTTCTGACGCCGGAGATCCTCCGCGCGTTGTCCGACCGGCTCTATAACTACTGGGAGCCCGTGCATCTCGGACAAAGCGCGACGCTTGACAGCGCCGCGTTCGGGCTTGAATGCGTCCTGCTTGCCGCGGCGTACGCGGGAAGTTCGCTTGCGGCGATCGGCGAGATGCTGATCATGAACAACGTCGTCTCGAAGCACTTCACCTGCGCGATCCGCATCCGTATGAGCGACAAGATCCGCAGACTTCCGGTGCGCTACGTCGATCAGACGCCGAACGGCGAGATCATCTCGCATATGACCGACGACGTCTCCATGATGGGCACGACGGTGCACAGCTTCCTCGAAACGCTGATCTCCGGCATACTGAAGCTCATCGGTATCATCGTACTGATCTTCCTGCTGAATCCGATCCTTGCGGCGGCGGTCATCGTGTTTGTACCGCTTTCGCTGGTGCTTTCGGCGAAGATCGCGGGCAAGAGCGAAAAATACTTCGCCTCGGTGCGCAAGAAGAACGGCGAGATGTACGCGCTGACCGAGGAGACCTTCACGGGCTTCGATACCGTCAAAGCGTTCCATCTGGAAAACCGCCAGCGCGAACGCCATGCCGCGATCTGCGCGGATATGTGCGAAGCGGCGCAGAAGGGCACGTTCCTTTCGTCGATCGTACAGCCCATCATGGCGCTGACCAACAACATTGCGTATATCGCGATCTGCATCATCGGCGGGATCTTCGTCGCCAACAACCTGTTCGGCATGAGCGTCGGCACGATCGTCGCGTTCGTGCTCTATGCGCGGATGTTTGCGGGACCGCTCGAAAGCATCGCGCAGGGTTTTTCGATGCTGCAGCAGACGATCGCATCGTCCGAGCGCGTCTATAAGCTGCTCGACGAGGAGGAGATGACCGAGGCGACCGAGGAGACCGCGCCGAAGGGCGAAGGCAACGTCGTTTTCGAGAACGTCGATTTCTCCTACGATCCGAAGCAGCCGCTGATCAAGGGACTCACGATCAGCGTTCGCGCGGGGGAAAAGGTCGCCATCGTCGGACCGACCGGCGGCGGCAAGACCACGATCGTGAACCTTTTGATGCGCTTCTACGACGTCGACGGCGGCAGGATCCTTGTCGACGGCAAGGACGTCATGCAGATGCCGCGGAACGCGCTTCGGAGCGTGTTCTCGATGGTCCTGCAGGATACCTGGCTGTTCTCCGGCACGATCTACGACAACATCGCCTACGGACGGCCCGACGCGACCGCGGACGAGGTGCGAGAGGCGGCAAGACGCGCGCATATCGACCGGTTCATCGAATCCCTGCCGAACGGCTACGACACCGTGATCAACGAGGAGACGACGAACATCTCCGGCGGGCAGAAGCAGCTTCTGACCATCGCGCGCGCATACCTTGCAAACCGTCCGATCCTGATTCTCGACGAGGCGACCAGCAACGTCGATACCCGTACCGAGATCCTGATCCAGAAGACGATGGACGACCTGATGAAGGATCGCACAAGCTTCGTCATCGCGCACCGCCTTTCGACGATCGTCGACGCCGACACGATCCTCGTCGTCAACCACGGCACGATCGTGGAGCAGGGCACGCATAAGGAACTGCTCGAAAAGAACGGCTTTTACGCGGAGATCTACAATTCGCAGTACGAGCTGTTGAATTGAGACAGAAACAAAAAGGATCACGGGATTTCCGTGATCCTTTTTTCGTTTGGTTTTATCTCCGCAGCTCCCAGAACGCGACGGCGCTTGCGGCGGCGACGTTTAAGGAGTCCACGCCGTGCGCCATCGGGATTTTGACCGCAAAGTCGCAGGCGGCGATCGTCTCTTTGCTCAAACCGTCGCCCTCCGTGCCGAGCACGACGGCGAGGCGGTCAATCGCTTTCAATTTCGGATCGTCCATTGCAAGCGAATCGTCGACCAGCGCCATCGCCGCGGCCGTGAATCCGCGTTCACGCAGAAGAGCGATCCCGTCCCCGGCAAGCGCGGGCAGGACCGTCCACGGCACCTGAAACACCGTGCCCATGGATACGCGCACCGCGCGGCGGTTCAGCGGGTCGCAGCACGTGGACGAAAACAGCACCGCATCGATGTTCAGCGCGGCGGCGCTTCTGACGATCGCGCCGAGGTTCGAGGCGTCGACGATCCCGTCGAGCACGGCGACGCGCTTCGCACCCTTCAGAACCGCATCCAACGCGGGCAGCGGCTTTCTTCGCATGGCGGAAAGCACCCCGCGCGTCAGTTCATAGCCGGTCAGCTCCTTTAAAAGCGCGCGTTCGCCCGTGTAGACCGGCGCGTCGGGACAGCGCAAAAGCAGGTCCTTCGCGTCGCCTTCGATGTGCTTTTGTTCCATCAGGAAAGAAACGGGTTCATACCCCGCGTCCAGCGCAAGCCGGATCACCTTCGGACTTTCCGCGATGAAGATGCCCTTTTCGGGTTCCAGACGGTTTCGGATCTGCGCCTCGGTGAGCCGTGCGTACACGTCGAGCTCTTCCCGATCGATCGAATCCAGCGTAACGATGTTTCCCATTGCTCAAAAAATGCCCCGCCGGTGCCGGCAGGGCGGTTCAAAAAGTGCTTATTTGTTCTCGAGGTAATCGTTGAGCGCTTTGCACAGCTCGTCCGCGTCGATGCCGTGGACGGCGCACGCTTCTTCGAGG